>Ga0208371_1000004_pt1 | contig 298341 bp, 235 predicted proteins | sample SubbioCR12Aug_1A_FD_184827 | JGI IMG/M metagenome (GOLD analysis project Ga0208371, IMG submission 184827) | Serpentinite rock and fluid subsurface biosphere microbial communities from McLaughlin Reserve, California, USA - CR12Aug_1A (SPAdes) | ecosystem: Environmental > Terrestrial > Deep... | reverse complement strand
AATTGGAGAACTGCTTTTGCGATATCTTCATTTCCGGCACCTCCAATGCATTGCTGCCACTGAAGTTCACCTATGTTATTTACTTTTATTACCCAAATATCTCTATACCAACCCGCTTCGTTGTGATTTCCAGACACGTCCCCGTCATTTGATAAGGTACTGCCAAATACAATATAACCCCCATCTCCGGTACGAAAAACACGCGATGGCGATTCATTATAATAACCCCCGTAGCAATTGCTCCATACAATATTTCCTTCGAAATCCGTCTTAACTAACCAAATATCAGAAGTAATATTGCCTCCGTTATCATAACCAATGTGAAAACCAGCCCCTGAAACATCGCCATCGGATGAATTTGTTGAGCAAGCTAATAAATAACCGTCTTCAGTTTCCACTATATCCTTTATTGCATCATGCCTACTGCCACCATAGCACCGCTGCCATTGAAGGTTCGCATTTTCATCTAATTTTAACAACACTGCCTCAACAAATTGCATAATTGGATCGAAATTATCACATTCAATATTTCCCCCCATTCCATCTGTTGCAACAATTGAAGCTAAAAACCCATTATCTGAGGTCTCATTAATGGAAGATGCCATATCAAGGCTCGAATGACCAATACTGAAATCCCATACCTTATTCCCTTCTTTATCAACTTTAACCATCCATCCATCCCATGAGCCGTAATTAACTGAAATATCGCCATCTGTAGAACAACTATGACCAAATGAAATTACGCTTGTGTCAGAACAGAATGCACCGGTAAACCCCTTGTCATTACAGTTGCCACCAAAAATTTTATCCCATATTTTATTCCCTTCACCATCAATTTTCAATATCCAGCAATTGTTGGAACCAGGGTAGGGATCAAAGGTTACATCGCCATCTGAAGAGAGGGCTGTAGCAACTACAAAATAATTCCCAACATCAGCCGGAAATATCCGAAAGGCACCCTCTCCAAAATCAGAGCCCCAATACTGTTTTTCCCACACAAAATTACCTTCCAAATCTGTTTTAACAAGTAATAATTTATATGTACTGATATTTCCTGCAAAAATATAGCCGTCTCCTGTAGAAACAATATCCATGACAACATCGTTACCAGAAGTACCATAACAACTTTGCCAGTTTAGAGTGAGTGGTTGTGCAACAATAATGTGAATATTCAAAAATAGCAGCACACTTAGTAAGATTCTATATTTCATAACTTTATGATTAAAGCAGGGGAGCAAAAGCTCCCCTGCAAAAGCTACTAATGTTGAACAACAAATGCAATGCTTTGGATATATGATCCGGCGATAACAGTGCCTGTATAAGCACCGGACGAAAGCCTACGCGAATCGAATAACTTTTGTCCCTGATTGCCATGGAGCATCAACTGATCAACCACAGCACCGGAAGCATTTGTAATTTCAATACGCCCTTCGGTTGCGCCATCAGGCAGGGTGTAATCAAAGGCAATCCAACTATTAGCAGGATTGGGTTTCGCTGTCAGGCTCATACCCTTAGCTTTGCTTAGCTTTTCAATATCAACTGCCTGCGACTTGAACGAAGCATCACCATCAAGCGAAGGGCAATTGGCAAAGGGTTGCCCGCCTTGTAATTCAAGTATCGAACGTGCTATAGATCCGGAACTACCTTGGTCAATTAAACTAATAGAGTCAAGCATTTGAAGTTCATCAACACTTAAACTGTCGCAACCACGATTGCTGTTAGTTAAATCCTGCTGCAATTGTAATAATTGCATAAAGTGATTATGCTCATTATCTTCTTCTCCACTTAATGGGTAAAGTTCAGGCAACATATTCGCCAGTGCGAATGCATTCTCATAATTACCCTCGTGCATATATGATGCAATAATTTGTCTGTCGGCACTCAAACCACCCAAATTATCGAGCCAGTCGCGTAATTGAGACTGATCAAGTATATCTTCGTTTAAAATACTTCGCAACATATCGTTTGCAGCACGGGCTTTAATATGGCTATATTGAGCTAACTGCATTTGTAATACGGTCTTATATGTCGTTCCCTCAGCAACCTGACTTAAAATATCAATCATATATTGTGGCAACGGGTTATCTTTTTGAGCCAAATATTCAAGCAGTACTTTGCTTCGGAGTTCATCAGGGTTTGCAGCCAATATATCAAATATTGCAGCTTCTGCAAATACATCCGTTTTATCGGCAACTTCCTTGAGTACTTCAGCCGAAAGATGGGGAGAATCGCCAAGTAGCTTGGTCCGTAATGCCCACATATCGTCGGGCTGAGCCGTTGTAATATCATATAATTCTGCAGCTGTGCTACCCCCGTCTTTCAGGTTGTTGTACAACGTTTTTACATTGTTATATTGCACTGTTGCCTGAGCAAAGGCAGTTTCACAAGCTTGTTTTTCGGTAGTGTTTAGTATTACCGTATTTAAAGCTGATCCATAGTGAGGCAGGCAGGCATTTGTATTGTTAACTGTATTGCGGGCAACAAATTCAACCAATTCAGGGTATTCAATATTGCAACTTTGGCAGTAATAATAGCTTAACATGTTTTTTGTTCCGTTGTAAAAATTCCATGTGGCAGAAGATGAAAATGAGTTACCCGCCGGACTTGTTAAATTGCCTTGAAATGATTGAATAGCATCTGTGAATTCTTCTCCATACACATAAACATCAGCATAATTACCCGTATTGTCATTACAGATATAAGTGAGGCCTTCTTGAGTATTTAATTCATAATTTTTCCCAAAAGCATAATTAGCCGCACTTAAGCCGGTAAAGGTATTACGGTAAATATCATCCACACCACCACTGTTAATCACACTAATGCCTATATGGTTTGCAGTTGGAGCGGCAGATGATTTGCTAAAATGGTTTTCTTCAATAGCAAAACCTGTTGAGGCTTCGAGCCTTATACCGTAGTAACAATTTTCAGCAGTATAAGCACTGTTACCTATTTGAAAGGTTGAATTAAGAACCGATATATTATTAACATTTGCAATATTGATACCAGTTCCATTATTCAAAAATTCGGCTCTATTTACGCTAAAAGTATAAGGTTTAAGAGATGGGTTATCGGCAGAAATGGCTCTCCAGAAACCGTTGAATTGGCTATATTCGCCAATGTTTGAAACGACCTTGAAACCAGCACTGTAAGATGCTATTGCCTGATTCCAGGCGGAGACACCAATTGCATTGTTATTTAAACTAAAATCGCAACTATTGAATGAAATCCCTTTTACTCTTGATAAATCAATATGCTTGTAGAAGGTTGTCGAACCCAAATAGTTTTCGTTCAACTCAAATATACAATTATTGAAACTACACAAATTATCAGTTTCATAAGCTGGATAATTGGGATTAAAATTACGGTAATTCAAGGCATGAATTGAATTGGTGTTGTTTCGGAAAGTAGCATTTGTTGCTTTCACAATGCCACCTGTTTTCGACCAATCACCAGGTTTCCATAGATTAACAGCACAAATCGCATTTTCTATTATGGCACCATTTTTTAATTCAAGGTAGCCTTGTTTGTATTTGCCATAATTGTCGGGATATTGGGTTTGGCTACTATTACCCCACACTTCGATGCCCTGCCACGAGTTGTTGCACCGTGTAGTTATTTTACCTCCATCAATGATCAGTTTTCCACGAGGTTCAACAATAATTTTTTTTCCTTCGGCCATATATAAGGTTGAAGTAATATTCAAGGTGGCATCATTTGGAATTACCAGATCGCTGTCAAGATAGCGTGGTATGGCCCAGGTAATGTTACTGTATGCTGATAATGTATAAGTTTCAGTATTGAATGGCACAAGTGTTTTATATATTGATCTTCCGTTTGAAGATGCATATAAATATCCTGAGCAAGGGTCATAGTCCAAATCTGAAATTACACAAATGGGTAATCCTTTCGTAAAACACTCCCATTGTGACATAGTAGGATCACGGTAATAAACTCCGGCATCGGTACCGGCAAACAATCGATTACTTGAGCCAAGTTGGTATTCAAGTGACAACGTTGGAAAAGGTGGAAGGTTTTCCGAATAATCATACCATGAATCACCACCGTCAGTTGAGTGTAAAACTCTCATTAAACCGGGTTGATTGCCAGAGACCATTCCTCCAATGCTTATCCACATTTCGTTCGCATTGTTTGGGTTAAATACAATATCTTCAATTGCTTTCCATCCGATTAAATTGCCAAGTGTTGAGTGTAGTAACCACAAACTCCCTTCTTTCTTATATACAGGTTTGCTACTCATATCAGTCCAAACAATGCCATTGTCAACCGATTTTACAAACCTTTTTGGAGTTGAAGGGTCAGCTCCATCCCAATCAGCCACAAAAATATCATTGTTGTTATTTATTCCAATAGCACCAACTTTACTTATGTCAGCAGGCATCATTCGTATTGTTAACAAGCCATTACCATTACTTCCCCCGTGTTCATCATATATAAGCAGTTTCGCAAAACCATCAGGTTCTTTTGGTCTTCCAGCATATAAAATATATGGGTTGTTTGGATTCAGTTCATACTCCATTCCAATAAACCAATTATTTGAGTAAGAAAACGAAGAAGATCCCCCACCTTTCATTGTTTGGTTACCTTGATAATAGTAAGTATCAGGATTGTCCCAATTAACTTCACAATCACCACCATCAACTCCTGGAAAAAACTGTGTCCAGATACCATTTTGATATCTAAATGAAGCGTTATGAACAGTACCGGTTACAATGAATTCAGAATCTTTTGTTGAAACCCCTATGCCCATGCAATCTTCGATGGGTAAAAAGTTACCATTCAGATTCACAATTAAATTTTGAGACATGTTATGAGTGTTAATTTTTACTTTTGAAATTCCGCCGTCATTTGCGATTAAAATATTTTCATCACCTTGTTCATCAACACCCATAAAAACAATATCCCGAACATCGCTATGTCCGGTATTAAAAGAATATAGTGTATTCGTTTCGCTTATATCTTTAAAATAATGTAGCTTAATACAACCAATATAAATTATCTCAGATGTAGGTGAATATGCTATTTCGCCACTCATTTTTTCAATGCTTTCTGTTAAATGAACTTCTGTCCAGGTTTCCCCAAAGTCAATCGTTTTGTAAATTTTATTATTATTAATTGTTGCATATATTTTACCATTATATGGTTTCGAAAGTTTCATTTTTTGAAAGTCAGGCAATGTTGATGAGATATCTGCCCATGTGCCATTATGGTATTTAAACAATTGCCCATCAATATCGTTAAAAAGTGACCTACGAGTTAAAAACACATCACCATTATTAGCAATTTCAATATCCGTATAAGTTGTATTCTGGTTTAAAGCAGGCAAATTGTTGACAATGCTCCAGGTTAAACCAGTATTTATCGACTTATATAATTTATGTATTCCAATAGCAAACAGCGTCAACCCATCCACGGGATTCACATCATTTGGATCGGCAATTACCTTTAGAATTGCAGGATAATCAGCATTTGGAAAACCTGTTATTATACTCCAATCTTCTCCATTGTTGAACGATTCAATAAGTCCTTGACCGTAACCTGGAAAATCGCCATGATGTAAAGTGGATGAAGTTGAAACAATAATATGATTGTTGTCAAATGGATTTCTAATCATTTCAGTACACGCCAATCCAGGAATTTTTAATTCATCTGTAACATTACGCCAGGTATTGCCGGTTATTTGGTTTTTCCAAATTCCACCATGATCTGCACACAAAAGATAACTATCAGGTGTATTTGGATCGTAAAGAACCTGTGAAACAAGCCCGTTAGCTTGCATTGATAAATTGGAAGGACCCACTAATTCCCAATTTGCGGGATCGGTAGCCCCACAAACAGGCATATATTCATGATTATTAATACTTTGAATGTATGGCAAAAAACTTGTTGAATCATTTTCAAATGCTATTCGTCTTTTCCAGAAATTTACCATACGATAAAAATTCTTGATATTTCCCAATTTTTCAATGGGTATGGAATCGGGATATTGTTGGTGAATATAAGCTTCATACTGATTTTTGACAGTATAAAAGTCTTTAACATCACTACTGATTGATTGCCAAGTGTTGTCATTTATTTGACAAAATCCATTTAGGACAGATGTGAGACTAAACACGTAAATCATTGCTAATCTGAATATTATCCTGGGGGGGTAAAAGTAAAATGCTTTTTCATTTAGTTGGGCTTTTTGGTTTATGATATTGAGAATGAATCAGGTTTGTTTTGTTTATCAAAATATCCATCATCGACCTTAAGAAATAGGTTTATTTTTGTCTAAAATTATAAACAATAGTTGGGAAAGTCAAGTGACAAAAACAATGTAGAAATAATTAATGGTCAAGGAGAATCAGCCCGATTTACTTGACGATATCAGGGACAGTTTTAAAATGCTCGAGCATGATGACTTCATCGAAAGCCTTGATTTTGGTCATGGACGGATTAAGACCAGAAAATGTGTAGTAATTTCTGACCTGAGTTTGATAGAAAAACCAGCCTTATGGAAATCCCTTACATGTCTTGTAAGGGTAGAAAGCGAACGATACCTCAAGACATCAGGAGAAACCCAGTCAGAAACACAGTATTATTAAAGTAGTTTGTATGAAGACTCCAATCAATTATTATATGCAATTAGGTCTCATTGGTTAATTGAAAACAATGCACATTGGAGCCTTGATGTAATTTTTAATGAAGATTCAAGCCGTAAAAAGGCCAGACATGCAGCAATTAACAACTATATAATCAACATGTTAGAAGTAAGTGTGATAAGGAATGAAAATTTTAAAAAAATAGCACTTAAAGCTAATGATCTGCTCGCTGGTTGGTCTCAAGAATATATTTTAAAAGTCCTCAATTTTTAATGCGTCGCCTCTGGGATAACGCTAGGCGGTATATACTGGTTAAGCAGAAAAAACGTACCTTTGCGCCGAAAATTTATTCATTGATTTTCAAGCGTTTAATAATAATCAAATCGGATGATAATGAAAGTCGGGAACAACAAGGTAGTAACCCTTACCTATGAACTGAGGCAGAAAAGCGCCACAGGTGAATTGATACAAAAAGTTGAAGAAGATAAACCATTTGTTTACCTGTTCGGGGTAGGCGGGTTATTGCCAAAGTTTGAGGAGAGTCTTCAGGGACTTCAGGTGGGCGACACATTCAGTTTCGGACTTACAGCCGATGAGGCTTATGGCGAAATGACCGATGAAGCCATCATCGACCTTGACAAATCAATTTTTATGGTCGACGGCGTGATTGACCAGGATTTGCTTACCGTTGGCAATAGCATTACCATGCAGGATCAGCACGGCAATCCACTCGATGGCGTTGTTGTTGAAGTAAGTGAAGATACTGTAAAGATGGACTTTAATCACCCGTTGGCTGGCGAAAGCCTGCATTTTTCAGGTGCCATCCTCGATGTCCGTGAAGCTTTAGCCGAAGAGGCTGCACACCGTCACGTGCATGGACCACATGGTCACCACCATTAGAAAAGCGTAGAAACCGTCTTATTTTTCAGTGCCGACCAGGTGCTGTTGAAGTTTGAATTAGCGCGCCTATCTCATGCTCAGCATCTGCTATGTACTGTTGCGATGATTTCCGCTCCAGATCAGGAACACAGCTGGCTTTTTGTGCATATCCGGAACAAGCGACTTCCATGCAGCCAGGGGAGCCGAATGGATATACTCGTCGGGCAAGCTGATGTTCACCGCAACACACAACGAAGTACCCGGTCTGCAATGGCTTTTTATGGCCTCGAGCATTTGCAGGTTCCGGTAAGGTGTTTCAATGAAAATCTGTGTCTGACCTGTTTCAGCCGACTGAAGTTCAAGTGCTTTGAGTGTTTTTGCCCTTTCGCCCCCATTAATGGGAAGGTAGCCGTGAAACATGAATTTTTGTCCGTTGAACCCGGATGCCATCAGGGCCATGAGTATGGCATTGGGGCCCGAAAGTGGTACTACCCGGATGCCAAGTTCATGGGCCAGTTCAACAATGAGCGATCCGGGATCGGCTACACATGGGGTGCCTGCCTCCGACATCAGGCCAACTGAATGGCCCGAAAGAGCGGGTTCGAGGTAACGTCTCAGTTCGTGCTGCTTGCTGTGCTTGTTGAGCTCGAAGAATACAAGCGAATCAATGGGTTTCTCCATCCCTATCCGCGACAAAAACCTGCGCGAGGTGCGCAATTGCTCCACCACAAAATAGTCCAGCGTACGCACCGTGCTGATCAGTCCTGCCGGAAGCACAAGGGCGGGTGGCGTATCACCCAGCAGGGTGGGGATGAGGTACAAAAAGCCTTTTGTCTGCTGCATTACCAGGGGAGTTTTGTTAAGTCGATATTTCCGCCCGATATAATGATTCCCACCTTTTTGGCTGTTGCATCAACATTGCCATTCAGGATGGCAGCAAGCGGAACCGCTGAACTGGGCTCAATGATGATTTTCATTCTTTCCCAAACCAATTGCATGGCCTTGATAATGTCCTTATCGGAAACGGTCACAATGTCCTGCACATACTTGCTGATGATAGGAAAAGTGAGGCTGCCGAGCGAGGTGAGCAGGCCATCGGCGATGGTATCGGGCTGCACACTGGGGATGATATGTCCGGCCCTGAACGACCGCATAGCATCATCTGCACCCGATGGCTCGCAGGCGATGAGCGCAGTGTTTTCTGAGAAATAGGCAAGGCTCAGTGCTGTTCCGCTTAGGAGGCCTCCGCCACCCACCGGACACAGCACAAGGTCCAACGATTCACATTGTTCGATCAGTTCCAGACAAGCCGTTGCCTGACCGGTAATGACGCTATAGTCGTTGTATGGGTGAATAATGGTGGCACCAGTTTGCGACACAACCTGTGCAAGGGTTGACTCGCGTGCCTCAAGGGTTGGTTTGCAAAAGGTGATCTGACCGCCGTAAGCCATTACTGCATCAACTTTCACCTTTGGTGCTGTCTCAGGCATCACGATATACGCAGGAGTCTGCATGAGTTTAGCTGCCCTGGCGAGTGCCTGGGCATGGTTTCCGCTGGAGTGTGTGGCAACGCCCGCTGATAGCGCTGTTTTGCTGAGGCTCAATATGGCCTGCATGGCGCCGCGTGACTTGAAAGCACCCGCTTTTTGAAAATTTTCGCACTTGAAAAACAGCTGCCCTCCAGTTATCCCATTCAGGTAAGACGAGCTTAGGACCGGGGTCCGGTGAATATATGGGGCAATGTTGCGGCTTGCTTTCAGGATGTCGCTGGCCGTTGGCCATTGCGCTGGATTTGTGGGGTCATGCATGGTGTTTCAGTTTGTTTTCCAGTTGTATACATGCTTTTTCGATCAACGAATATACTGAATTATATGCAATAGCGCCAGCATTGTATGGATCAGGAACGGCTGTGTTTTGTTCAGGGTTGCAAAGGTTCATCAAAAAATCAACCTTTTCCATTGCAACATTGGATCTGGCCATGGCCACCACCTGGTCCATGACGGGTTGATCCATCACGTAGATGATATCGAAACGGGTAAAATCTTCCTGTTGAAACGTCCTGGCTCTTTTGTCTTCAATCCGGATACCGTGTTCCATAGCCACAGCAACAGCAAGTGGGTTGGGGGAGGCGCCTTCATTTTCAGGTGAAAATCCTGCCGAGTCAACAAGTCCGGAGATTCCGGACCGGTGGTATAGCTTTTTCAGTATTCCTTCTGCCAATGGTGACCGGCAGGTGTTTCCCTGGCACACAAACAATACATTCATCCCTTTGCACTTTTTGCATCAGTTACCAAAGCATGCCGAATTAATGAATTGCAGGAATCAGTGCTGAATTTTTTTCTCAATGTCGTTCACGTATACCCTGAACTGTTTATCGGTGTCCATCAGGTTACTGACTGTTTTGCAGGCGTGAAGCACAGTGGCGTGGTCCTTGTTTCCGCAATGCAGGCCAATGGTAGCCAGCGATGATTTGGTGTGTTTTTTTGAGAAATACATGGCCAGCTGTCGGGCCTGAACAATTTCGCGTTTCCGTGTTTTTGCATTGATGTGATCAACCGGAATGCCGAAATAATCACAAACCACTTTCTGGATGTAGTCGATTGAAATTTCCCTTGCTGTGTTCTTTACAAACTTATCAATCATCTGACGGGCGAGGTCGATGGTGATTGATTTTTTGTTTAGCGATGACTGCGCAATGAGCGATATCAGGGCGCCTTCCATTTCACGCACATTGGTGGTGATGCAATAGGCCAGGTATTCGATCACCTCTTCGGGAATCTGCAGGCCGTCGTTGTACAGTTTACGTTTCAGGATGGCTACCCGGGTTTCGAAGTCAGGCACCTGCAAATCGGCCGAAAGTCCCCACTTAAATCGCGACAATAGCCTTGGTTCCATGCCTTTCAGCTCAACCGGAGGTTTGTCACAGGTGATGATCAGCTGCTTGCTGTTTTGGTGTAAGTGGTTGAAAACATGAAAAAACACATCCTGGGTTTTGTCTTTTCCTGCCAGGAATTGAATATCATCTATAATCAGTACGTCGATCATCTGGTAGAAATGCACAAAGTCATTCTGGTTGTTGTTCCTGACAGATTCAATGTACTGATTGATAAATTGTTCTGTTTGAATGTACAAGACAGTCTTGTCCGGAAAATTATTCTTCACCTGCAGTCCGATGGCATGCACAAGGTGGGTTTTACCAAGGCCGGTGCCACTGAATACCAACAAGGGATTGAAGGCTGTCTTTCCAGGGTTTTCGGCTACAGCATATCCGGCTGAACGGGCAAGGCGGTTGCAATCGCCCTCAACAAAACTATCGAAGGAATAACTCTCGACCAGTTGCGACTCGACTTTGATCTTTTTTAAACCAGGAATGATGAAGGGATTGGGTATGTCTTTTGATGACCCTTTGTTGAGGTCGAGCGGCATGGATACGAGTGGATTTTTGGTGGCTTTGACGTTGCTCGTCGGAAATTTGATCGAATAAGGCGTGTTATTATCATAGGTGCTGTCCATGATAATGCTGTATTCGAGCCTTCCGTCGGAACCAAGTTCTTTTTTAATTGTCTTTTTGAGCAGGGTAATGTAGTGCTCCTCTAACCATTCGTAGAAAAACTGACTGGGGACTTGTATGGTTAACACATTGTTGTCGAGCTTTATCGGGCTTATTGGCTCGAACCAGGTCTTAAAGCTCTGGCTATGCACATTGTCTTTTATAACGGCCAGACAATTATCCCACACTTCCACGTACTTTTTTTTCATGCGTTGTTTGATTCTCAGTCAGTTAATGCTAAAACATATCCCGCGACCAATACATCAATTATTCAAATAATTGATTCTGTTGTAAATAACTTTGTTTGAGGAACGGTTGATTTTTCAACAAATATCAAACTATAAAAGTGAAAAAAAAAGTTTTTTTTTCGTTGACTTTGCATTTTTTTTATCGTAAATGGTGAAATGATATCCGATTTCGGAATGCTTTTTTCAGTTGTTTTGAAACTAGTTAGTTAGCAAATATTTTACCTCAAGACCGTATAGGTTTTTTAGTTTTTCGGTGATTCTGTCGGCCTCTTTTTTTCTGATACTAATTTCAAGTTTACAACTGATACCAAAATCAGGGTTCCTCATTTCAAGGTTCTCCTCTTTGAGCAGTCGCATCACCTCATTCATTAACGGATATTCGAATGAGAGCCGATATACTTCATTCACTGTGAGTTCGACAATTTCAGCTGCCTCAATCGCTTCACGGGCAGCAGTTTTGTATGCATTGATAAGGCCGCTAACGCCAAGTTTGGTTCCCCCAAAATACCGCACCACGATAATGCCTGCGTTGGTGAGGTCAGCAGATAAAATCTGGTTAAGTATGGGTTTTCCGGCGGTGCCCGAAGGTTCTCCATCATCACCCGACCTGAAAGCCGACTTATCAGGCATCAGCATATAGGCAAAGCAGTGGTGCCTTGCATCATGATGCTGCTTTCTGATTTCAAGTTGAACAGCCTTAAATGCCTCTTCCGTCATCACCGGAAAAGCATAACCATAGAATTTGCTTCCCCTGTCTTTAAACAGGGACTCCCCTTGCGTGGTCAGCGTCCGGTAAGTATCGTCGAACATCATCCGATGGCTATGGATAAAATGGCCAGGATGGCCAGTGCAATTCCCAGCCAGTTTGTGCGGCTCAGGTATTCCTTAAAGAAAAACAATCCAGCCAGGGCCGATAAACTTACCACGCCGGTGTTGCGGATGGGAAACATAAGTGAACTGTCGAAATATTCCATGCTCCGGAACAGGAAATAGGTTGAGCCGAAGTTGACGAAGCCAAGCAGGAATCCCGCAATAAAATTCTTTGCCTTTAATTTGGTTCTGCCCATGATCAGCTTGAAGCTGAGCGCCGAAAATCCAACAATAAGGGCAACGCCAAAGATGCACGAAAGCAGCAGCATAAGGTCACCATGAACCATGTGAAATTCAGTGTATTTCATAAGCAGGTCGTTGGTGCCTGTGCCCAGAAACAGAAAAACCGGTAGAATCAGCGCTGCATAATCGGTGATCATACTGCCATTTTTCTTAAAGGTGAAATAGAACGCCGTCAGGGCCACTGCAATGCCACTTACCTTGATCCAACTGAACGCATCGCCAAACAGCAGAAATCCTGCGGCTGCCGGGATTACAACTGACATTTTTGCAGAAACGGCAGTGATGGCTACTCCGGCTTTTTGCGATGATAAGGCAAACAAAAAGAACACGCCGATAAACATCAGACCGATCAGGAAAACCAATGGAAACCAGGCTGCTTCGCTGATTTGACTAAGCTGAAATGGCTTATCGTAAACCAGAAACCCGAAAGATGAGGCCACCACATAATTCATGGTTATGGCCTGCAAATTGTCTATTTCCAATTGCTTGAAAAGCCGGAAGATGATGAATATCGCCGTTGCAAGCAATATAGTCGCGAACAGGTAGAGCATGTGGTTTTGTTGTGAGGCGCAAAGTTAGCAAGTATTGGCAAACCCTGATGGCCTGGCATCAATTCTGCTGCAGATGCAGTGGTTCAAGCCAAAAAGTAATAAATTGCAGCCATGAAAGTTCCAACAAACAAACTCAAAGATGCTATAAGCTATTACTTTACGCTTATAGAGCCACTGTATGGTCCTGAAGAGTCGCGGCAGTTGCTGTTGTTGCTGTCTTCACATTTCTTTGGTTACGACCGGGTGAAACTGGCGCTGGACCCTGATTTCAGGCTCACAGAATCGGAAATGCTCAGCCTGCACTTTGCAGTGAAGGACTTGCTTCGCCACAAACCTTTGCAATATATCACCGGAAAGGCTGATTTTTACGGAAACCAATTTAAGGTCAGTCCGGCAGTGCTGATTCCACGGCAGGAAACGGAGGAGCTTGTGCAACTGGCGGTGACAGTGATTCGTCAGAAAAAGCAACCAAGGCTGGAAGTGCTCGATATTGGAACGGGTTCCGGCTGCATCGCAATCAGCCTGAAACTAGCATTACAAGACCTAAGGGTATCTGGATGTGATATTGAAGAACCAGCACTTGCATTGGCACAAGAGAATGCAAAGGCGCTTGGGGCCGAAGTGGATTTTTTTATCCTGGATATCAGCGGCTCATCAGCACTGGAAACCAATCCGAAATACCACCTGATTGTGAGCAACCCTCCATATGTGACAACTGCTGACAGGCAACATATGCAGCCAAATGTACTCAACTGGGAACCTGCAGTTGCACTGTTTGCACCTGAAGCTGATCCTTTGTTCTTTTACAATGCAATCGGAACGTTTGCACAAAAGCACCTTTATGAGGGAGGTGTGCTGTTGGTCGAAATCAACGAACAGTATGGGGAACAAACCATGGACTGCTTTCGCCAGCTGGGTTTCAGCCACATTAGCCTGCATACCGATGTGCATGGCAAAAGTCGCTTCGTAAAAGCAGCAATTGCTTAGTTTAAACCCTTACTAAGTAGGTGTTAGCCTTTTTTCTGAGACACCTTGTAACTCACAAAATCTCTCTGCGACTTATACAGGTTGAGTGCGAACAGCTGCAGGTTTTTGGTTTCCTGCAAGATGTTCATAAACAACAAGCTGTTTCTTGTGCTGGCCCCATCTTTCTTGATGCGTTTTACCTCGTTTTTCCTGAATAGGTCAATCATGGCCAGGTTCTTTTGTTGCTCAGTGATGATTTGATCGATATTCGAGAAATTACTTTCGCTGATATCGGTTGAAATGCGCGTGATAAAGTTTCCGAAAGCCTGGCTGAGGTTTTTAATTTCGCTGATCTGGGCCTGATTGAAGTTTTTGTGGTTATTGGCCACATGGTCGTATACCGGCGAAACGATGAAGTTGAGGCTGTGCAGAATCTCGCGCAGATAATCGAGTACCTGGACATAAAAATGCCCGCTTTCGATGGAATCCTCACGCAGCTTGGCGATTACTGCCGTTACGTTGGCCTTTCTCTCTTTGGCTTTTTTCGACATTTTCATCACCGACTTGCTGGTTTTCTTCAAGGAGGTGATGTCTTCGCTGGCCAGGCTGTTCATTGTTTTCTTGTAATCAAGCTGCGTTTGGTTGAGCAATGTTGTTACATTTTCGATGCAGGATTCAAGGATGTTTTCGTCGTTGATGGTGTCCAGTTCGCGTTTGTTTTCCTCGTTGTGTAGTTCCCTCTTAGCGTGAATTTTGTGTGTACGGATTACAAGCAAAATGGCAACAGCAATCATCACGCCGATAGCGATAAATCCACCGTAATAAAACAGGATGGCGATACCAAACGAAACCACAAAAGCCGATAAGGCGGTGAAGAACCATCCACCAATCACCGACATCACACCGGTGATGCGGTACACAGCGCTTTCGCGGTCCCAGGCTTTGTCGGAGAGTGACGAGCCCATGGCCACCATAAAGGTTACATAAGTTGTCGAAAGGGGCAATTTCAGCGAGGTACCAAAGGCGATGAGCATACTGGCCACCACAAGGTTAACTGAAGCCCTGATCATATCAAAAGATGGCAGGTCTTTGTCTTTCTTGTTTTGCGGAAGTGGCTCAAACTGCCTTTCCAGCGTTTTTCTGAGGTTTTCGGGGATAATCCTGTCGAAGGTGTTTGAAATATTTACACCTAAACGGACGATGGAGCGGGAAAGCTGTGTTGATCCGAAACGTTCTTCGCCTTCATCCTGCCGGCTAAGATCCAGACTTGTTTTGATGACAGAACGTGCTTTTCGTGAAGTAAACAGGGTAATCACCATGACCATACCTGCCAGAAGCAGAAAATAGGTGGGTGTTTTCACCTTGCCTGCGAGGGAGGCCATGCTGAGCAGGTGTGGGTCGGCACCAGGGTTGGCTAAAAAGGTCTTGAATGATTCATATCCGGCAAGCGGCACACCTATAAAATTCACCAGGTCGTTTCCGGCGAAGGCCATGGCAAGTGCAAAAGTGCCAAACATCACAATGATTTTCAGAATATTGATCCTGAAAAGCATCGTTAGCGCCTGTAAAATTACCGTAAAGCCGATGAAACTCGTCAAGAGGATTAAAGAACTGTTTGAGGTAATCCAGCCCACCGTGTCAGCACTCATAAATGTGGCGCCTTTAACCCCTTTTATCAGCATGAAATACACGATGATGGTGACTGAAAAACCACCGTAGATGGCCCCGAAATACTTCATCCGGCGCTTATAGTTAAATGAGAACAATACACGGGCAAAATATTGGATGACTGCCCCAAACGTGAATGCGATGAGCACCGAGATGAGGATACCTGATATAATGGCCAGCGCTTTGCTTGAATTGATAAAATCGCTCATTGGCAGCGGGTTGTCGCTGTGCGAAATCTTCATCCATGCAATGGCAACGGCAGCCCCTAGCAACTCGAAAACGATGGAAACTGTGGTTGAAGTTGGCAGCCCCAAGGTGTTAAAGGTATCGAGCAGAATAACATCTGTTATCATTACTGCGAGGAATATCAGCATGATTTCCGAGAAATAGAACTGGCCGGGATGAAAAATCCCGCTCCTCGCGATTTCCATCATGCCACCTGAAAAGGCTGCCCCAACAAAAACGCCTAGCGAAGCAACGATCATGGTAACCTTGAATGGGGCCGCTTTTGACCCAATGGCTGAGTTCAAAAAATTAACAGCGTCATTGGCAACACCCACGACAAGGTCGGAAATGGCCAGAAAAAAAAGAACGATAACTAAAAGTAAATAGATGTTTTCCACTGTCTTAGGATTTTAACATTTAGATCGCAATATTAATCAATTCATTAACAGAATACAAATTGCGATATTATCAAATTGTTAAGATCGACAGCAGATGCACTGTGTCGATTATTAAATTTCTTTAATTGCGTGACTGGCCAACAGGCATGGCCAATAGCCTTCAGGGTTATTCAATTGAACTTGATCCAATATTGATTAAACAGATTCAATAAATGAGCTGGAGCTTGTCGGCCATGGCTACCTTGTCGTAAAATGCAATAAACTGTTCGTAAGCTTCGGCCGGAAACTTGCCCTCATTGGTTTCGAGCTTGCGGATAAAGGTAACGGACGATTCATCAACAATCACCTGGCTTGAATAGCTGCCAAACGGGCTCTCGAAACTATTATGCTGGCTTTGGGTTTTTATTAGCGTGCCTTCGGGCAGCAGATAATGAATGGTGTCCTGGTAGCAATACGCATTCAGTAGTTCGAAATCCTGTTTTCTGTTGCGGGCCTTTTGTTTTTTCGCGTTGTAATTGCTCGTCAGGCTCAAGGGCATCACGTTAACCTGGCCCGTGCGCGACACATACGCGGGCAACTTCACTTCGACCTGAAGATCAAATACCGAGACTTGTGGGTCGTTTGTAACAGCCTGGCTGACTATATCGAAGTTTGCAAAGTCGAACTCTTTATATAAGCGGCGTTTCAGGTCAGCAGTTGATAATAGCCCCAAATCGTAATAGTCATCGTAAAGCAAGCCAGAAAAGGCCAATCGGATTGTCGAAACCGCATGACCATCACCATCAATGTGCACTTCTGAAACCTGCCTAATCACATTTTCTGCTTTGCCATACCGGGTAGTGCACACCAGTTTACCTCCTTCTTTGCTGATCAGCAGGGCTTTGCGGTTATTGGTGAACCTTCCGATAAAGCCAAAAGGGATTTGTTGATTGGTACACTCAAGCCACACCGTGTCTCCTTTCATGGGCAGGCAAAGGATCACGTGGTTGAACTGATTTGAAGGAAAATCATCAAAGAGCCTGTAATTCCCATAACCTGAATTGACCAGTGCATAATAGGCAGGAATGCCAACGGCTTCCATGAGCGCCTGGGTGTAGTTTGTAAGGGCCTTGCAATCGCCATAGCCAAGCCTGTCAACTGTTTCTGCATCGAAAGGCTGATACCCGCCGATGCCAAGTTGAATGCTCACATAGCGTGTTTTGCTTTGCATAAACGCATACACGAGCCGGGCTTTTTCAATTTCGCTTGTCGTCTTGGCGGTCAGTGTTTTAAGTTGGTTAACGGTGGCATCAGGTAAAGTCTGCCGGCCTGCGGTAAGCGCATAAATCCATTGTCCGAATGCCTCCCAGGAAGTGTTGCTTCCCTTATATGCGTTATAAATAAAATGTTTGGGTGCAACAATAACAGCAGGTATAATCTCATACACAGGCAGCGAAAAAGGTTCAACGGCTATCGCAGACAACCTCGTAAAGGTCCATTTCCGGCTCTTTCTGCCTTTTGCTGTGGTGGTTTCCGGCTGTCCGGCCCGCAGGTTATGAATATTCACCTCAAATGATTCGGGGGCTATCACGTTGAACTGGGCACTTTCGACGCCCTGGTTGTAACTGATATACGGGTAAAATGTATAGGTAAAGAATGTATTGCTGGTGACCACTTCCCATGTGTAGCTGACGGTGATCGGGTAGGAGCTGATGATTGGGCGGTAGGCTTTCATCCTGTTGTCATCGAAAAGCGAAGAACCTGAAGTGTTGCTCATGTCGTCGAGGTCCTTTTCTTTGAGCTTTTTGATGATATTGCCTGATTTGTCGTAGATGGCGCCTTCAAACGACCTGAACTTCGTTTCCTTGTCATAGTGGATCCTCAGAACGGCTTCATCCTCCGCACGGTCGTTCAGCAGGGTGATGGTGAGTTCACGTTTAAAGGTGTATTGGTCGTCACCATTGATCTCCAATGTGTTCTTGAGGTCACGGATAACGCTGTTGGCATTGGCTTTCAGTTCAGCCGGAATATCATCAGCTGCAAATTGCTTTTGCGCGTGAACAAGTGGACCGTCGAAAAAAAGCAGCAGCAAGACAAATAAATACCTGTGCATGCTGTTTATCCTTTTTTAATGATGATGGATTCGGCTTGTTTCTGAACCATCATGCTGTAAAAGGCTTTCAGGTCGGCGTATTCAGCATAGGGGAAAAAGGCTTTGTTGATAAAAACCTCTACCGAGAGCTGTATCTGTTGCCCGGAGTGAATGGTACGGTAGCGGAAGAAACCTGCATTGTCGGGCAACGCAACGGCTATGTTTTCCGGCATCTGATCAACGACATAGCCTTCGGGCAACACAATCCGGATGATTTGGGTGCTTTTTCTGGGGTAAATAAAATCAACCGGAAACTGCCTGTCTTCGAGCCTGAACGGGTTTGATTCCTGTTTCTCAAAAATCAGCGGATCCAGAGTAATCATTTCCTTGGCCTGTTCATCGTTGTTTATGATTGTTGCAAGGTAGTAGTATTCAAATGGCTTCGACCAGTTGGTGTCGTTCTTCACTGTGAATTTTGTGATGCTCATGCCATTCTTGCCCGATTCAAGTTTATCGAGGTATTCTTCCTGTGACACAAACGACTTAATGTGGTTGAACAGATCGGCTGCAGCATGATTTGTCAGCTGTCGGGTAATGCTGGCATCCATATTGCCGTTGGGTTTGAGCATGATCTGGGTAAGTTCTTTGGTCTCGCTCACCGGAGGCTCATCGAGTTGCACCCAACCTGCATTGGTTTCGCTGATGATACGGCCTTCACCATTGATGCACTTCTCAGGTAGCAGAAAATACGGATAGTCAGTTTGTGTGGCATCGAGCAGGAAGGTTTCCTCTCCAACCTTTGCCCTTGCAATGACATAGTTAAACTTTGAAATCATGATTTGCGTTGGAAATACAAGGCCATTTTTTCGGGTACTGAGGATTACCGGGTCAGCCTGGATGCCACACTCACGCAGCAGCAGCACAAGGGCCATGTTCACTTCGGCCGAATTGCCTTTGCCTTCAGCAATGGCCTTCTTCAGTGAACTGGTAACATAAATGGAGTTTCTGTTATTCCATGTGATTGTTTTCCTGATCAGCTCATAAGCAGCCAACATCCTTTCTTTGGGGTCGGAGTATTGCGTGTTCAGTAGTTCCGACTGGTCTTTTACCACATTACCGTGTTTCAGCTCGTCGCCGAAGTCGGAAGCGTCAAGCAGTTCCTTATTTACCTTGTCCCAGTCGCTCGAAAAATCCTTCACCTTGCCCGAAGGCCAGTTCACGGCAGCCAGCTCAAATTCAATCTGGGAGTAGTAGTTAATTGCATCATTCATGAAAGGTTCGCTCCTGAAAGCCACAACATTATCTATGCGGTACTGGCTATAATCTTCCCGATAGTTGATGGTCTTATTGTCGATCCGGCCACCTCCGCTGGTTTGGCCAATGGTGTAAGTGCGGGTATTTGAGTTTTTGTCTGTCTGCAGCTTCAGAAAGCCCTTGGCAAGTTGTTTATAGATAAAATACTCTGGAATATAGGTGCGGTATTCGCTGAATATGGCCGGAATATCGTACTGAAACTGCCAGCCCTGAAGGTCAAAGATAAAGTTTGAGACAACGGTGTATTCCACTTCAAACACGCAACCTTCGCGCAGCCCGGGAACGGAGAAATTTTCGCTGTGCAGGCGCGGGTGAATTACTTCAACAAAGATATCTTTTTTAGATAACGAATTCTCAATTACCTTGCCGTTTTCGAGGTAATAACTGCTGGCTTTTACCCGGATAAGCTTATCGCCGGATTCCTTATTGCCAAATAGCTTAATTTTAAAATCACCGTATTTGTAGGCTTCGCGTTTGAAAACCTTGATGCGCAGATGCCGTGTGAAGTTCGACTGGAAGCCTTCCCTGTCGGACCATTCAAAGGTAGTTGTACCAAAATCGCCCAGAATGACCGCGTCAGCTTCTGGATCGTTGGCATAGGATTCCATCTTCAGGTCGTCGGTAGAAATTTTGCCAAAGCGCATGGGGTCTTTCTGGCCAAAACTTGTCGCATAAAAACATAGGCTGATCAACAGCAGGAGGCAGGTCTTTTTTTTCACTTGTTTTAAATTTGGTGAATAAAATTAGGAATTATCCTTTTTCAGTTGGTATTATTTTCCGCCTGATTTAAATTTAGAATTGTTCCAAATAATATTCTCCCTGATTATTTGGTCATAAATGATAAGTTTGCGCCAAATATGGCTTTTTCTGTTTTGTTAAAAAGAACAGTAAAAAGTAAGGAAAGGTAACCGATTACGAAAACGCACATCATGAGAAAAAAACTTTACAATACACTGATAAACATCATCCTGATCCTTTTTCCGGGACTGATGTTCGCCGCCAGTTCCGCCACCGATACAACGGCCTTTGTGCCCTCAGGGAAGCCAATACTACGTGTATTTGCTGACTTTACAACACCGATAGGCGAAAGCAGTAGCAAAACTTCCTTCGAAGTAAGGCGGGCATATCTGGGTTATGATTACGTCCTCGACAAAAACTGGTCGATGAAGATCGTGCTCGACATTGGCAGTCCAAATGATGATTCACCTTACTCATTGTTAAAACGCTATGCCTATTTCAAAAATGCAGCACTGACTTATCGCAAGGGCAATATCGTGATAAACGCCGGAATCATTGATCTTTACAATGTCGACCTGCCCGAATCACTCTGGGGCTACCGCTATGTGTATAAAAGCTTCATGGACGAATTTAAATTTACTCCCCGTGCCGATATTGGCGTAAATGCACTGTGGAAAATTAAGCCATACCTGAGTGTGGATGCTATGGTAATGAATGGGGAAGGTTACGACCAACTTCAAAACGACAATACCTACAAGACATCGTTCGGACTTACTGTCCGTCCGCTTAAATGGCTGGTAAGCAGAGCATATACGGAGTATTCTTACAAAAAAACCAACGAAACCCTTGTGTCCCTGCTGCTGGGCATCGACCTGAACAAGAAGTATGCAGCTGGTTTTGAATACAATTACCGTTTTCAGGAGAAATTTGTTGAAGATCATGACCGTTTTGGCTATTCGGTGTATGGCCGCTCGGCTATTGGACATAAGTTTGGTGTTTTTGCACGATATGACTGGGTTTCCTCAGGCAAAACAGGCAACCTCGACCGCCCGTGGAACCTGGCCAAAGATGGGTCTGCCATGTTGTTTGGCGCTGAATATGCCCCCATCAGCAAGGTCCGGCTTTCACTTAATTATCAGGACTGGTATCCGGCTGCTGCAAATGTGGATAACCGCCGTTCAATTTTCCTTAACCTCGAATTCAGGCTATAACAAAGAAGATGAAACAAATACCCATAATCATATCATTCCTGTTGATGGTGACGCTGACAAACAGCTGCCGCAAAACAGACTATAAGCTTGAAGGCCAGTATCAGGTAATTTCGGATTTTGGCTTTGGCACCGGAACAACTGTTTGGAAAGCCAATACACAATACCTCATCGATGGACTTGTTTTCGTAAACGATGGACAGAAATTAACCATTGAACCGGGGACTGTGATCAGGTTCAAAGCTGGCCAGGCCGACGAAGCCTCTGCGTTGATTGTTGCAAGAGGAGGGAAAATTATTGCCGAAGGTACAGCCCAAAAACCCATTATTTTTACTGCTGAGTCGGACGACCTGAAAGGCTCCGTGCCACTTTATGCCCAGGGATTATGGGGTGGTATCATCATTTTGGGTAATGCCAGATTAAACAGCACGGGCGGTGAGGCCCATATTGAAGGCATTTCTCTCAACGAACCAAGGGCTGTTTATGGCGGGCAGGTTGATAATGATAATTCGGGTAGCCTGAAGTATGTTTCGGTCCGGCACGGCGGAACAAATATTGGCGATGGAAATGAAATCAACGGCATTACCCTGGGTGGTGTCGGCAGCGAAACAAAGATCGAGTTTGTAGAGGTAGTGTCGAATAAAGACGATGGTTTTGAGTTTTTTGGCGGAACAGTGAATGCCCGCTACCTGGTGTCAGCTTTCTGTGGCGATGATGCCTTCGATTATGACCTGGGCTATCATGGTAAGGGACAATTCTGGTGTGGATTGCAGTCCGCGGCAGGCGGCGACAAGCTTATTGAAGCAGACGGAAACAGTGTGGAGAAAATCATCAGCATCCCCAATTCGAAACCAGTACTCTTTAACCTGACCCTTGTTGGCAACAGAGATGGCAGTGGCGACCAACTGGTAAGTTTTAACACCAATGCTGCAGGAAGTCTGCAAAATAGCATCATGGTTGAACAGGATAATGGCATTGTGATCGAATTCTCATCATTCAGGTCAAACAGCTACACCCAACTCCTCGACGGAAAGTTGAAACTCACCAACAATATCTTTAACAATGTCAATGACAACACCCCTGATGGCGTGTTCAGGGTTCATGGAATCAATGGCGAAAATACCACAGAACAGGATAATTTTATGGAAACCTATTTTGATACGGCTGCCAATAGCATTGCTAACCCTGGTTTCGTCATTTCTCAGTCGGAATTTAACCTGAATCCTCAGGCTGAAGAAGTGTTTGCAAACCTACAACCTTACGACGATACCTGGTTTTTGGACGTCCCTTACAAAGGCGCTTTCTTCAATGTGAATTGGGCTGATTGGACCCTTGTGGGCCAGACCGGTATCCTGGCGGTAAAGTAAGAAATAGCCAAACCCGCCTGAACAATAAAAAAAGGCCATCACTGGCCCCTCTAATGACAAAGAGATGGAGGCAGTATTTTGCAATATTGCCTCCATTTCATTTCTGGCTGTTAGAACTTCGCTTTCATCCCGAGGTTATACATGATAAAGCTGTACATATCAGCGCTTTCCTCAATCATTTTTGAAGTTGGCTTTCCGGCGCCATGTCCTGCTTTGGTTTCAATGCGCACCAACACCGGGTTGTGGCCCTTGTGTTTGGATTGGAGTTCGGCCATGAATTTAAAGGTGTGAGCAGGAACAACACGGTCGTCGTGATCGGCTGTTATGGCAAGGGTGGCTGGATACTGTACGCCTTCCTTGATGTTATGCAGCGGTGAATACCCGAAGAGGTAATTGAACATCTCTTCACTGTCGTCGCTGCGGCCATAATCGTCGGCCCATGCCCAACCAATGGTAAAGTTCTGATAACGCAACATGTCCATTACTCCAACGATGGGTATGGCCACCTTGAAAAGCTCCGGACGCTGGGTCATGCAAGCGCCAACCAGTAAGCCGCCGTTGGAGCCGCCCAGAATGGCAATTTTGTCTGGCCTGGTATATTTTTCAGCGATCAGGAATTCGGCTGCCCCGATGAAATCGTCAAATACATTCTGTTTGCTGAGTTTTGTGCCGGCCTTGTGCCATGCTTCACCATATTCGCCACCACCACGCAGGTTTACGGTGACATAAACGCCTCCCTGTTCAAGAAACGGAAGACGTGATATCGAGAAAGAAGGAGTCAGGCTGATGTTGAAACCGCCATAACCATACAGCAAAACAGGGTTGTTGCCGTTTTTGACCAGTCCTTTTTTGTAGACAAGGAACATAGGAATTTTGGTGCCATCCTTGCTTGGATAAAAAACCTGCTCAGTGGTGTAGGCTTCCGGATCGAAATCAACATCGCTTTTAGTATACACAGCGGAGGTATGGCTGTCCATATTGTAGGTGTAGACACTCGATGGGAAGGTAAAAGAGGTGAATCCAAAAAACGCAAGTGAATCACCCTTTTCGCCACTGAACCCGGCAAGTGTTCCGATGGCTGGCAGGGTCATTTCTTTGACCATTGCCCCGGTATAATCATAAAAATAGGCTTTGCTGTAGGCATCTTCGAGGTATTCGGCCAGCATCAGTTCGCCAACCATGCTCACCGACTGCAATACGTTTTTCGATTCCGGAATGATCACCTGCCAGTTCTCACGGGCAGGATTTGCTGGATCAACGAGTACCAGATGCTGCATAGGTGCGCCGTCGTTTGTCTGGATCAGGATTTTGCCATCGATATGATCAACAACAGAATAATCGTATTCGAAACCGTTTGCCAGCTTAACGAAAGTCGGGTTTTTTGCTTGCAGGTCTTTGATATACAAGGCGTTTCCGCTGGTTGACTGCGATTCGCCAATGATCAGAAAGCGATCGTCCTCGGTGAGTTGAGCGTAGAAATTGCGTTGTGGATTCACCTTATCCTGGAAAATAATTTCATCAGCCGATTGGGCTGTTCCCAGCTTGTGGTAAAAAACCTTATGGAATTCATTGCTTCCCGAGAGGGCCTGTCCAGGAGCCGGTGCATCGTATGCACTGTAGAAAAATCCATCGCCATACCACGAAATGCCTGAGAATTTCACCCAGTTGATGGTGTCGGGAAGCATGCTGCGGTCATCAATCTTCATCACCACAATTTCGCTCCAGTCGCTTCCACCGCGGCTGATGGAGTAGGCCAGCAACTTGCCATCTTTCGACGGACTCATGCCAGCCAGGGCAATGGTGCCATCCTCCGAAAGCTTGTTCGGATCGAGCAGCAACTGTGGTTCAGCATCGATGCTTTCCTGCATATAAAGTACACCCTGGTTCTGCAAACCATCATTTTTCGAAAAGAAATACCTATTACCTTTTTTGAATGGAACACCGTATTTCGGGTAGTTCCAGATTGTTTCTAACCTTGTTTTCAAGGCATCACGAAACGGAATCTTTGACAAATAATCGCCTGTGATTTTGTTTTCTGCAGCAACCCATTCAGCTGTTTCGGCCGAATTGTCGTCTTCGAGCCAGCGGTATGGGTCGGCTACCTGTTTACCAAAATAGGTATCGGTTTGATCGCCCCGGCTGGCAACGGGGTAGTTGATTTTTTCGGGGCCACATGAAGTCATCACTGCACCAAATAAGATGAATAATCCAACATAATTTTTTCTCATGATTTTTTATCCGGTTAATTTAGGGAATCTTGTTTCTTAAAACAATTTTTCACAAAATTAATGAATTCGTTTGAAAGTAAACATCTTGAGAACTACTTCTGCATCGCTGATTTTTACCAAATTGTTGAAAGTATGCTTACTAACTTTCTTTCAATTCTGATTTAATAAATGAAGGCTTGTGATTGATGCAGGATTCAGGCCATGTCAATTCCGGCTGATGACTTTTTTGGTTTTCCATTTTCCTGTTCTGAAGTAGAAAAACGAGAAAATGGCGCCGATGGCCCAGGCAATCGGAATTCCCCACCAGATGCCTTCAGGGCCCATATGTTGCGCCAGAAACCATGAAATCGGGATGCGGATGACCCAGAGTGAAAACAAGGTGACAAACATGGGGATAAGGGTGTCGCCAGCACCACGAAGCACACCATTGTATACAAACATGGTCGAGAAAACAATGTAAAAAGGACTCACGATAAAGAGGTATTTCTTCCCTTCTTCAACGACACCCATATCGCTTGTAAACAGCTGCATGATGGCTCCCGGCAGAAGCCATGCCAACAAGGTTACGGCAATCGAAATGATTGCAGTCATGCGCAGGGTTGCATTTAGCCCAAACCTTACGCGCTCCTGTTTGCCTGCGCCAATATTTTGCCCTACGAAGGAGGAAAGGGCTGCGGCGAAATTCATTGCAGGCAGACTGGCAAATGAATCGATGCGCATAGCTACGGCATAGGCTGCAATCACGTTGGTGCCAAACATATTCACCACCTTATACAGGGCCAGCATGCCTACAGCAACAAAGGTCTGCTGAAAGCCTGTTGGCAGGCCGATCTGCATGCTTCTCTTAAAAATGTCACGGTCGAAACGCATTTTCAGTGCGTTGAACTTCATTACCGGGTTGTATTTATTCAGGTACCAGATGAGCGAGAAGAAAGCTCCGGCCTGTGAAATAACGGTTGCCACAGCCACACCCTCAATGCCCCAACCAAATACAACAACAAACAGCAGGTCGAGTACCACATTCATGATCGTCGACACAATGAGAAAATAGAGGGGTGTTTTGGAGTCGCCGATGCCGCGCAACATGGCGCTTGTGCCCTGGAAACCAAAGAAAAATACAAAGCCGGTGGCGTACACATTAAAATACAGGCTCGCCTGAGGGATGATGTCTTCGGGAAGGTCGATCATCCTGAAGATGGCCGAGCTGCTTATAATACCAACAACAGTAATGAGCAAAGAAGCGACTAAAAGGAAGATATACATCGTATCGATGGTCTTGTACACCCTGGCCAAATCTTTGGCCCCATAATATTGGGCAACAATGATTGTTCCGCCAGTAGCTACCCCAATGATCAGGCTGATGAGTGTGAAAATGAGCGGAAAACTGGCGCCAACAGCGGCCAGTGCTTCATTGCCAAGGTAACGGCCAATGATAATGCTGTCGACAATATTGTAAAACTGCTGAAAGATGTTCCCGTACAGCATGGGCAGCGCAAAACTCAGGATGAGCTTCCCTTCTTTCCCAACAGTGAGGTCTTTCATGGCAGCGGGTAGTTTATCGGAAGTTGGTTTTTTGAAACAGGCAGCAAAAGTACAAAATATTGAACAGGAGACGGGTGCTGATTTTGAGTATCTTTGCAGCCTGGCAGTGGTCGTTGTCGCGTCACACGCAGGTGTTTTCACCTGCGTGGCGAGGAAAGTCGGGACAGCACAGGGCACCATACTTCCTAACGGGAAGGTCTCTTGAAGAAGGGAACAGAGAGGGCCACAGAAAATTACCGCCCCGTTGTCGGAAGACGACGGAGTAAGGGTGAAAATGTGAGGTAAGAGCTCACAGCGGCAGTTGGCGACAATTGCCACGGGTAAACCTTATGGGCTGCAAGGCCAAATATGCCGGTAGGGCCTGATGTTTCAGGTCCAATAAGTTGCCCGCTTAATGCCGGTGGGTAGGCTGCTAGAGCCGGTTGGTGACAGCCGGCCCAGATAAATGACAATGGTCTGCCAATGGCAGATAACAGAATCCTGCTTACAAACTGCTACTACAGGCTGCAATGTCACATTGCAGCCTGTTTTGCAATATCCGGGCGCCTTTGCCGTTTTTACAACATCGGTTTGTTGAAAAGTATTCTGCAGCCCGGCAACAGAGAGAACCCAAATGAATACATTTATCGCAATAAAGTCAAAAACCACATGATCAAAACGAGATTTAACTGTACGCTGATTATCATTTTGTTGTCGGGATTGCTGGCTGGAACTGTGCAGGCACAACAGACCGTTTATTTCGATAATCCGGACCAAATGTACCGCGAAGCCGTCGAATTATTCGATAACGATCTTTTTGACGCTGCGCAGCAAAAATTTGCCGGGTTGCAACAATTGCTCAGCGACAAGCAATCGATGTATTATGTCGATGCCGCATATTATGACGTTGTCTGCGCCATTGAGCTGAACCAGGCCGATGCATCGGAAAAGGTGAAAACTTTTGCCGACACGTATCGCTCAAGCCGATGGATGCCGAAAATAACCCTGTTACAGGCCAGGGTGTTGTTTAACGAAAATAATTATCAGCAGGCACTCAATGCCTTCAAGAAAGTGAGCCCCGCCGGCCTTTCGCGTGGCGAAAGGAATGAATATTTCTTTAAAACAGGCTATGCCCAGATGCGTACCAATGATGCCGACAGGGCACTGGTGAATTTTGGAAAGGTGAAGGAGGAGAAAAGCATCTATCAGGTTCCGGCAACCTACTACTACGCCCACCTGCAATATACCAAAGGCAAATATGATGAGGCCCTGAAGCATTTCAAACGCCTTGAGAACGACCGGACCTACAGCAAGCTGATGCCGGTGTACATCATGCAGATCTATTATCAGACGGGTGAGTACGACAAAGTCATTGCAATGGGCGATCAGGTGATGAATACTGCCGACAGCAAGCGCAAGGCCGATATCGCCCAGATGATGGCCGAATCCTATTACAAAAGAGAAAACTACGCCAAAGCCCTTGAATATTACACCATTTTTGAACAAAGCTCGCGCAGGCAGCTTAGCCGCGATGACCAATACCAGGTTGCGCTGACAAAGTTCAAGATGGGAAAATACAAGGAAGCCATCAATAACTTTCAGCAGGCTGTCGGAAAAGACGATGCACTTACACAAGGTGCATATTATCACCTCGGTAGGTGCTATTATGAAACCGATCAGGCCAATTTTGCCCGCAACGCCTTCCTCTCAGCTTCAAAATCAACAGCCGATCCGCAACTGAGCGAAGACGCGCTGTTTAACTATGCCCGGCTGAGTATCGAAGCCGGAGCTGACCCGTACAACGAAGCGGTTACCGCACTCGAGAAATTTATTGCAGCTAATCCCAATTCGAACCGGAAAAGCGAAGCCTCTGGCTACGTTGTGCAGTTGTACCTGAATTCGCGTAATTACGATGCGGCGCTCGGTTCGCTCGAAAAAGTGAGAAACCGCAGCAAAGAACTTAAGGCAATCTATGCGCAACTGGCTTATTCGCGTGGCATTGAGTTGTTTAACAGGGGTGACTTTAAAGGTGCCATCGGTTTCTTTGAAAAGGCAATCAACGAAAAAGCCGATGGAACCTCCACGGCCACTGCCACTTTCTGGCTGGCCGATGCCTGGTACCGCGAGAAGAATTATGCTAACGCACAGCGTTACTTCAAGGATTTTCTCTCGATGCGGGAGGCAACAAAACTCGATGTTTACCCTTTGGCTTCCTATAACCTTGGCTATGCCTATTTCAGCGAAAAACAGTACGCATCGGCCTTGCCTTGGTTCAGGCAGTATGTCAACGCACCCTACAGCAAACAACCGCGCCTGACCAACGATGCATGGCTGCGCCTTGGCGATATTCAGTTTATCGGCCGTCAATATACCGAAGCTGCCAATGCCTACGATCAGGTCATCAGGGCACGCCAGCCGGAATCGGACTATGCCTATTTCCAGAAAGCACAATGCTACGGCGCACTTGGAAACTTCAGCCAGAAGGTAAGCACACTCAATGAACTGGTGCGCGCCTATCCCAAATCAGCTTATTACGACAACGCACTATACGAAATGGGATCGACAAGCCTCGTTATGAATGACCCCAAGACAGCCATCATCCATTTTGACAAACTCGTAAAGGAAAGGCCACGCAGCGCTTACGCCAAAGAGGCGCTCGTGAAGATGGGGCTGATTTATTACAACAACAACCAGAACGACCGAGCCATTACCACGCTGAAAAAAGTTGTTGAAGATTATCCTGGCACCGATGAGTCGCGTGAGTCGATGAACACATTGAAGTCCATCTATATGGAAATGAATCGCCTGCAGGACTTTTTTGCCTACGCAGAAAAATCAGGTGCAGTGCAGTATTCAGGCATAGAGCAGGACTCACTGGCCTTCACCATGGCGGAAAATTTTTACCAGGAAAACAGATTTGCTGATGCACTAACAGCGCTGACAAACTACCTGAACAAATACCCGAAAGGGGCCTATATGCTGCCTGCAAATTTCTACAAAGCCCGTATCGAGCTGAACGACAAACAGCTGGATGCAGCACTGGCAAACTTCAGGGTAGTGATCGATTTTCCGGATAACCAATACACCGATGAGGCTCTCCTCGAATCGGCACGCATCATGTATGAACGCGAAGATTATCCCAAAGCACATGAATACTATACCCGCCTTTACAGCCTGGCTGATGAGCCGAATGTGCAGGTGGAAGCCCTCGAAGGCAAGATGAAAAGCAGCTATTTCCTGAAACGATATGACGAGGCTGTACAGGAAGCGCGTCTGCTGAAAAGCGATGAACGCACCGGCAAGCAGCAACTGTTGCAGGCCAGTTTTATCCTGGGTAAATCGCTGTTTGAACAACGCAATTTTGCTGAGGCCAGCACAGAGCTCGATATCGTGGTGAAGCAATCGAAAAATGCATTGGGCGCAGAAGCGCTGTATATGAAAGCCTTGATCAGCTATGAAAATGCAGCCTATGATGAGGCCGAAAAGCTGGCCTTCGACCTGGCCGACAAATTCGGTGCATACGACTACTGGGTGGCCAAGGGATTTATCCTGCTTGCCGATGTGTATGTGAAAAAGAACAATGTGTTCCAGGCGAAACAGACCTTGCAGAGCATCATCGACAACTACAAGGGTGATGACCTGCGCAATGTTGCAGCCCAAAAACTGGCCTCGCTCGGTAAATAACCATCAAGCTGAAAATAATACATATGAACCAACAAAAATATACTGGCGCTATGTTGCACAAATTGATTGCCCCTGCAAGCCTTGCATTTGCTTTTTTATTGTCCGGATTACTGCAGCCATTATCCGCCCAGACACACAACGAAAGGGTAACCATCGTCGGGTCTTTCCAGCCGCAGCTGGATGATTTCTATAAGATCAATGTGGAGCCTGGCACTGAGCAGGCTGTTTTTCAACGTCAGGAAGTAAAGTTCACTTTCCTTGATAAAATTCAGCAAACACAAACCAGCCTTGAAACGATTCCCCCCCTGGCTGTGGTGCCTAACCGCTCATCGGAAATGTTTAACAACTATTTCCGCTTTGCGTTTGGCAGCAGCCTTTCGCCTGTTGTAGCCTTTCAGCATCAGTCGGCCTTGTCTGATAAAACCCGCTTTGGCCTTGGCCTGAGGCATTTTTCAAGCTGGAGCACAATAACCGATTATGCACCATCTGACTTCATGAAGAACGGGCTGTCGCTGGGCATTGCTCACAGCCTCCAGGATCATACGCTTGAAGCCGGACTGACCTATCAGCATGATGCCATGCGGTATTACGGGTTTAAACCCGCCGACTATGGGGTAAGCATCAATAAGGAGGACATAGCCCAACGGTACCAGACCATTGGTTTTGAAACAAACCTAAAGAGTAACTACCAGGAAATAAGCAAACTGCATCACCGTGTTGGTTTGAAATACACCTTTTTTAACAACAAATTCCAGACCTCGGAAAATGAGTTAAACCTCGATGCAGCCTTGCGCAAGGATTTTGAACTGTTCAGCAATGCCGGCAGCCAGGCCTTAAGTCTCGGTACCAAACTCGATTTCTATGGCAATAAAGACAGCCTGAATACTGCATCTAACGGCAGGTTCAGTCTTGTTCCGGCCTTTAGCCTCAAGGGAGAATTTTATCGCCTCAGGATCGGTCTGAGAGCCGATATGTTGTTTGGTGATTCATCCTCAACTGTTTTGGCTCCCGATATCAGTGCCGGCCTTTATATGCTTGAAAACGCCCTCGAAGTGTATGTGTCAGTCACCGGAGGCGCTGAGCGCAACAGCTTCAGGCAGCTGGCCGGTGAAAATCCGTTTATTGCACCAATCATTCCTCTGGGCTGGGAAAAAACAAGCCTGAGGTTTAAGGCGGGAGCCAAGGCCGGATTTATCAAAAACCTCGACCTGAACGCCGCTGTTTCCTATGCCAAAACAAACCTGCCTTTCTTTGTTACCGACTCAACAGCAATTTATGCAAACAGGTTCACCCTTGTTTACGACAAAACATCCGTCTTTTCGTTTACTGCTGATGCCGCCTACCGGTTGAACGAAATAATGGCCTTTGGCGGCCAGCTGAAGCTGACCCAATACACGCCTGAGAACCTGACGAAGGCATGGCACAAGCCGGGTTTTGAATTTCTCGGAACCATCGAAGTCAGCCCGATCGACAAACTGCACATCAGCGGGTCGGTTCAGCTCACCGGAACACGTTATGCCCCGACATACCTGGCCGGAGTGGAGACCGTCCATGAACTGGATCCCTTTGTCGACATGAATGCAGGCGCGGCATACAACATCAGCGATCAACTGAGCGTCTTTGCCGAGCTGAATAACCTCTTTGGTGCCAACTACCAGCGCTTTTACCATTACCCTGTTCAAGGCTTGCAACTCTTTGGCGGACTGTCGTATAAGTTCTGAGCCTAAATCCGTCATTGTGATGGTTTTGCTTGCATGATGCCCGGTTGAAAACAGCCTCCGTTTGTTGATAACTTGCCGGGCTTATTGTGTATGATTGAAGCGTTGTATGCCTATTTTTTGTAATTTTGCACGTTCTCCGAACACGACATTAACAGATTGAATATGACCGAAGAAGAAAAAAGAGAATTGGCGAATAGTCAATATAATGCCTCCAATATACAGGTGCTCGAAGGCCTTGAAGCTGTAAGGAAACGTCCTGCCATGTATATCGGCGATGTAAACGTCAGGGGCTTGCACCACCTCGTGTATGAGGTTGTCGACAACTCCATCGACGAAGCCATGGGCGGTTATTGCGACAGCATTGAAATCACCATACACACCGACAACTCCATCAGCGTTGAGGACAATGGCCGCGGTATCCCCACGGGCATTCACGAAAAGGAAAACCGCTCGGCCCTCGAAGTCGTCATGACGGTGTTGCATGCCGGTGGGAAATTCGACAAAGGATCATATAAGGTTTCCGGCGGTTTGCACGGGGTAGGGGTGAGCTGTGTGAATGCGCTGTCGACACACCTGAAAGCCAATGTTTTCCGCGAAGGGAAAATCTTTGTTCAGGAGTATGAGTGTGGCAAACCCATGTACGACGTAAAAGCCGTGGGTGAATCAACCAAAAACGGCACCCTGATACACTTCAAGCCGGATAACAGCATTTTCATCACCACAACCTACGATTACAGCATCCTGGCATCACGCATGCGTGAGCTGGCTTACCTGAACAGGGGCGTACGGATCACATTAACCGATGAACGTGAAATCATTGACGGCAAGTTTAAATCAGAGTTGTTTTATTCGGATAACGGCCTGGCCGATTTTATTGCTTACCTCGACGAAAGCCGTGAAAAGCTGATGCCGACGCCAATCACCATCGAGGGTGAACGCAATGATGTGCCTGTTGAAATTGCCATGCAGTACAACACCAGCTTTGCCGAAAACCTGCACTCATACGTAAACAATATCAATACACACGAAGGAGGAACGCACCTTGCCGGTTTCCGTCGTGGACTTACCCGCACCCTGAAAGCCTATGCCGAAAAAACCGGCATGCTGGCGAAGCTTAAATTCGACATTAACGGCGATGACTTCCGCGAAGGACTCACAGCGATTCTGTCGGTGAAGGTTCCTGAACCACAGTTCGAAGGACAGACAAAAACCAAGCTGGGCAACAATGAGGTGATGGGTGTTGTGGACCAGATTGTAAGCGAACACCTTTCAAACTACCTCGAAGAAAACCCCAAGGAAGCCCGCACCATTGTCAACAAGGTGATTCTTGCCGCCACCGCCCGCCATGCGGCCCGCAAAGCCCGCGAGCTGGTACAGCGCAAATCGGTGCTAACCGGATCGGGACTTCCCGGCAAGCTGTCCGACTGCAGCGAGCGTGATCCGGCTCAGGCCGAAATCTACCTCGTGGAAGGCGACTCAGCAGGTGGCACTGCCAAGCAGGGACGCGACCGTCGCTTTCAGGCCATCCTGCCCCTGCGCGGTAAAATCCTCAATGTGGAAAAAGCCATGCCACATAAAATCTTCGAAAGCGAAGAAATCAAGAATATCTTCACCGCCCTGGGAATCAGCATCGGAACCGATGATGACTCCAAAGCGCTGAACCTCGAAAAACTGCGCTACCATAAGGTGATCATCATGACCGATGCCGACATCGACGGTAGCCATATCGCCACACTGATCCTTACCTTCTTCTTCAGGTATATGAACGACCTGATCGAGAAAGGCTATGTGTATATTGCCACACCACCGCTTTACCTGCTGCGTAAGGGCAAAACCGAGCGCTACTGCTGGTCGGATGAGGAACGGGAGCAGATTACCCGCGAATGGTCGCCCGAAGGCGCCGATAAGGGGATTCACATTCAACGCTACAAAGGTTTGGGAGAAATGAACGCCGAACAATTGTGGAGCACAACCATGGACCCGAAAACACGCACACTGCGCCAGGTAACCATCGAAAACGGTGTTGAAGCTGACCATGTGTTCTCGATGCTCATGGGCGACGAAGTGCCGCCACGCCGCGAATTCATTGAAGCCAACGCCAAATACGCCAAGATCGACGCATAATCCGTCGATTGTATTAACTTTGGCAAAAGACTTCCCATGAACAACCTAAGGTTGTGCCTGCTGCTTTGTGTAATGGGCTTTTTGGCCCCAATACTGAAGGCCCAGATACTTGCTGTCCTGCCTCAAAACCCTGTTGTTGACGATACCATCACCCTGACCTATGATGCCGGCCTGGGTAACGGCGAACTTGCAGCTAATAGCAGCGATGTCTATATCTACACTGGTGTAATCACCAACGAAAGTAGTTCACTCAACGACTGGAAGCATGTTGTCAGCGGCTGGTGCGAAAATCCTGTGAAAACAAAGATGACTCCGCTGGGTAACGACCGCTACCAGATACGCTTTCACATCCGCTCGTTTTATGACCTTTCGGCTGACGAAATCGTCCTGAAGCTGGCCTGCCTCTTTGTGAATGCCGACTGCTCCAAAGTGGGCCGTGAAGTTGGTAATGCGGATATTTTTTATCCTGTGGCAAGCGATATTTCCGGATCGGATTATCTGTCTTCATGGCTTCAGCACGATACGCTCATCATCAGCTGCACCGAGGGCGAAATCTCCATCACTCCTTATGGTAGCAACATCATCCAACTGTTTTCCGGCATTCCAGGCAGCGAAAATGAAGCTTCTTATGCAACAGTTGGAGTCAAAACAAATGTATCTGTTCATTTTTCGCGTGAGGAGAAATTTCTGAAATTCAGCACTGACTCTATTCAGGTATTGATCGACACAACCAACCTGCACTTTGCCTTTGTCTGTAATTCCGACACAGTACTTCAGGCCGGTAAGTTGTATAATTTCCAGTCTTCAGGTACACTGCAGATGGAACTGAAAAGCGGTGAACGTATTTACGGAGCCGGCTCGCGCGCCATCAGTATGGACCGGCGCGGAAAGGTGCTGAGCATCAATAACCAGGCGCACTATGGCTATGGTTTCGGGGCCAAAGACCTCAATATTGCCCTGCCCGTTTTTACTTCCTCAGCGGGATATGGTCTGTTTATCGACAACCATGCATTGGCAAGCCTTGATGTGGGCGGCATGCAAGCAGAGAAGCTTTCTTATACCTTTACAGGAGGCCAGGCCGAGGTGTTTTTTATCGCCGGAAGCAACTATGGCGTCATCAGTAATCAGTTCACGAACCTCACCGGCAGGCAACCCTTGCCGCCAATCTGGGCATTGGGATATATTCAATCAAAATTCGGTTATGAAAACGAAGCTGAAGCTACCAACATCATCAACAGCATCAGGGCGGCTGACTTTCCACTTGATGCCCTTGTCCTTGACCTGTATTGGTTTGGATCGCCGGCAACAATGGGAAACCTCAGCTGGGACAACAGCCGTTTTCCCCAGCCTGCAACAATGATGGCCGGGTTCAGGAACAAAGGTGTGAAAACCATCCTGATTTCGGAACCATATTTTACCCAATCAAGCTCGAATTTTGCTTACGCTGACACCCACCATCTGTTTGGGGAAAATCTTAATGGTAACAGCTACATCATCAATGGTTTCTGGGCAGGAAACGCGGCTTTGCTCGATCTTTTTAACCCGGCAGCACAGGAGTGGCTCTGGCCGTTTTACCGCAGCCGTACCTCTGAAGGTGTCAGTGGCTGGTGGTCCGACCTGGGTGAACCTGAGTCGCATCCGCCCGATATGGTGCACGTGGATGGACAAAGTGCAGGATCGGTGCACAATGTATTCTCCCTGGTCTGGGAGAAGCTCATGTTTGATCGTTGGCGTGCCGATTTTCCCAATCAGCGCTTGTTTAACCTGTCGCGGTCGGGCTTCACAGGCATGCAGCGCTATGCTGCCTTTCCCTGGTCGGGCGACGTTCAGCGCAGCTTCGAAGGATTGCAGGCACAGATTCCGATCATGCTCTCGATGGGTTTGGGCGGTGTGGGCTATATGCATTCGGATGTGGGAGGCTTCACCGGAGGCACCAACGACGATGAATTGTTCACGCGCTGGGTGCAGATGGGTGTGTTTGCCCCGGTGTTTCGCATTCATGGAACCGGCATCGAAACTGCTCCTGTGGCTTACAGTCAGCAAACACAACAGATAGTGCGTAAATATATACAGCTGCGCTACAGGCTGTTACCATACATCTATAGCCTGGCCTATGAAAATACCACCACAGGAGCCCCTTTGGCCAGGCCAATGGATTATCATGAACCCCGCAACGCATCGCTTCAGAACATCAACGATCAGATTTTTTTTGGCGATGCATTCCTAATCGCACCCGTATTGTACCGAGGCCAGACACAACGCAATGTGACGCTGCCCGCCGGACACTGGATCGATTACAACAATAAGCGAAGCTTTTCTGGTCCGGGGACCATCACCATGGCTGCTCCGATCGGTGAAATTCCGGTGTTTGTCAAAGCAGGAAGTTTCATTCCTACTACTGCTTTATTAACGACGACCGACAACTACCATGCTGACACACTGTTTGTACAGTACTTCCCGGATGCCGAAAGCCCGTTTTCGTCCTATACCCTGTTCGATGATGACAAAACTTCGCCGATCAGCCTCGAAGCGGATGCGTATCAACTGATTCATTTTTTTGGTGACTTTGATCCTGAAAACACCACCATCAGCATCAGCAGCACCGGGAATGGCTATGTGGGTATGCCTGCAAGCCGTCAGCTGGTATTCGAACTGTACAGGATAGACCAGTCTCCTGAAACTGTGACACTGAATGATGCCGCACTGAGCAATTACGCCTCCTATTCAGAATTCATGCAGCATTCCGGTGGCACTTTTTACGATCAGGACAAATTATGCCTGTATGTGCAGGCTCCCTTTGCCGGTGAAAACGCCGTCATCAGGATTTCAGGCTTGTCGGTAAATGCACTTCCCGAAGGCCATGCTGAGCCGCCGATGTTCAGGCTTTCGCCCAACCCGGGAAAAGATGAGCTTGTGATAGAGGCATTAGACAGCAAAATGGAAAACGCCCTCGTGTTGGTGCACACTGTCGACGGAAAAATCCTTAAAAGACTCGACATGAAGTGTGACAAACCAATGACACTGAACACCACCCAGTGGGCTGAAGGCCTGTACCTGATCCAGTTGCAAAGCAGCCGCGGCAGCAGCACCCTGAAATGGGTGAAGGAGTAAAATATTATTACTCTAAGGATTAGGAGGTTGGCTATTTAGCTCCATTATTTTACCCGATAGTATTTTATTGCATAATAACTGTAATATTGAACCTAAATAAGTAAAAAGTGATCTGAAAATACTTGTAATTACATATATTTTATTTGTTTCCGGGTTGCCAGTAAAATAAAACCTTTTAAAGATTACTACAAATTTTTTGTGAAAATATTGCTGATTATTCAAAAAGGCTTTCTAACTTAGGCCCTTGAAAGTTGCATCCATTGCGCTTCCTTCTGATGACCTGTTCAGGAATTTGCATTTTCGAAATTACACATAGTCTTATGAAAAAAATAAGGATATTATCAATTACTTTTGAAAGTAAGCTCAATCGTTCAGATATTTCAGCTTTTCGGGGAGCAATCATTGGTAAGGTAAGAAAAGACAGCATACTTTATCATAACCACCTTCAAAACGGATTTCGCTATGCATACCCACTGATACAATACAAAACTGATGGTGAGCGTCCGATGATACTTTGCATCAATGATGGCGTCGATGAAATCCAGGAGTTATTTACCCACGAAAACTGGAAGGAATTACAGTTGGGTAGCAAGGATTTAAACCTTAATGAATACCGGGTTAAGGTACATGAGCACAATGTTCAGTTATGGAGTGATGACTTTCAATATACAATCTATAATTGGATGGCATTGAACCAGGTAAACTACCCAAGATACGCGATTTTACAGACCAACAATGAACAGATTGAGTTTTTGGAGAAAATCTTGATCTCCAATATAATTTCTTTTGCAAAGGGAATCGATTGGCATGTTGATAGCACAATCAGGCTGCACATTTCTGCTATATCAAAAATAAGAGAGACACCATTTAAAGGTGCCAGGCTGAGGACGTTTGATGTTCGTTTCTCAACAAATGTTTCGCTCCCTGATAAGATTGGCCTTGGGAAAGGGGCCAGTACCGGATATGGGATGATCAGGAAAATGAAAGAAGAATAATTCATCTACGTGAATATGAATCCACAACTCACAAAAAAACAGCGAATTTACCTTTCAGGCCTATTGCACGATTTAGGTAAATTCTACCAACGTGCTGATAGCTCGTTCGAAACATCTAAGGAGATATCTTTGGTGACAAGAAATAATGCGCCTAACATCTGCCGTTCTGGTCAAGGAGGTTATCTGACTCATCAGCACGTTATCTGGACTGCTGAGTTTATCGAAAAGAAAAGAGCCAAGTTTCCTTTTCTTGCTGAAATATACTCAGATGCCGCATTCCACCACAAACCTCAATCTGGAGAAGGTAAACTGGTGCAGCTAGCCGATTGGTGGGCAAGCGGGATCGACAGATCAAAAGAGGTCACTGATGAAGCGCTAAAGCTTGGAAAGGCAAGGTTCAAAAGACAGCCCATTGGAAATATTTTTCAAACACTGAATGTTAATTCGCATAAAGGGGCGCATAAAACGACTTTTTCGCTTGCGCCTTTGGGAATCGATGAGGTTGACTTCTATCCAGTAACATACGATATTAATGGTGCTTATTCACAGGAACAGTATAAGTCTCTTTGGGATGATTTTTCAGCTGAATTTGATCGGTTACCACTCCATATTGATGCATTCATTGACACACTTTATTTCCTTTTAAAAAAGTATTTATGGCGTATTCCTGCAAATACACAGGAGGATTACCCTGTTGGAAGCTTGTTTGATCACTTGAAAACAACCGCTTCAATTGCCGCATCACTTGCAGATTACATGGACGAAAGGTATGGTGACGCTGTAAATAATGGGTCTGTTCCAGCTAACGCTTATCCCTTATTGCTGTTAAGTGTTGACTTGTCGGGTATCCAGAAATTCCTGTACAATATTGCAGGAAAACAGGCGGCTAAAAGTCTAAAAGGAAGATCTTTCTATTTGCAAACTTTGCTTGATGGTGTTGCCCTTACAATCTTGCAACGAACACATAATTACTACGGCCATCTTGTTTACTCAAGCGGCGGAAAGTTCTTTATGTTGCTTCCCAATACAGAGTCAGTAATAAATGAACTGAAGTTAATAGAAAATGAAATCGTTGCACAATTGTGGGATGCGTTTCAAGGTGAACTCTTCATCTGTTTTGGTTGGGTTGGATTTAAATATTATGCAGGTGATAAGGAACATAATATTCTTATCGAGGGCATAGAAAACGCTGTCGGACTTGGTGATTTGTGGCAACAAGCAGCAATCCGTTCAGCGGCAAAAAAGCGCAAGAAGTTTGATGTTGTAGTAAAAGAGCGTTATGCAGAATTGTTTTTACCGCATGGAAACGGTGGAGAAAGCCCTGTTTGCGCAATTACCGGCGCTGAACAACAGGACCTCGTTGGAAAAAACTTCGACAGCCAAACTGAAAAGGTATACTTAGGCAAATTGGTCGATCATCAAATCGAAATCGGAAAGTGCTTAAATACTCACCTGCAGGTAGTTTATGCCGGCGAGAAATCATTTACCGGTAGTGCTGCAACATTTCCATTAGCAGGCAAGCTCCGTTTGTCGTTGCCAGAAGATCCAATGTCAGTGGATGATGCCTGGATTTTTACCACGCTTCGCAGAGGGAAACCCGACATTATGAACAAAGGAATCACTAAAAGTCGTTATGGGTTCAGGTATTTTGGAGGTACCACACAGCCTCATATTGGAAAAACTCCCAAAACATTTGAACAGCTGTGTGACGATGAACCAAACAACAAGCTTGGCATCCTGCGCATGGATGTGGATTCATTGGGTGAACTTTTTTTGAAAGGATTTGATACTGGTCAGGCCAGTTTCACTGCATACTCGACCTTGTCCGGCATGCTTGACCTTTTCTTCAGCGGTTACTTAAATACCCTACGAGAAAGACCTGAATTTATTCACCATATAACAATTATCTATTCAGGTGGAGATGATTTGTTTGCAGTTGGACGCTGGGATAAAATCATCCTGTTTGCCGAAACCGTTCAGAATGAATTCAAACGATTTACCGCCCGGCAGGACATCACTTTATCAGCTGGAATTCAGATTGTTGGATCTAAGTTCCCTGTGGCAAAAGCAGCTGGTATGGCTGGTGAGGCTGAAGAAATGGCAAAAGCCCACCAGTATCGCGGGAGCAATAAGAATGCAATTTCAGTGCTTGGTGTGTCGGTAAATTTTGACTTGGAATTGCCTGCTGTTATAGAATGGAGACAAAAGTTGAAGGAATGGTTAACTGAGGGTTCAATCACAAAAGGATTATTGCTGCAATTATTGGCATATTATGAGCAATTCCGCAATTCGCAAATTTCTGTTTCAGAAGGCAATAAACCTGATCTGGGCTGGAAATGGCATTTGGCCTATAACCTTTCGCGCAGATCTAGAACCGCCACAGGCCAAAAAGCAGCAAAGGCGCTGGACGAAATCAAGCAAATGGTGCTTGTCGAAATCAATGAAAATCATTTTCGGTTTGATGCATTTGCACTTGCCTGCCGGTTGGCTGAGTTAGATCACAAAAAAAGTCACAAACAATAACCAATACTTATTATTATGCCTACAAAAATTCATCCTTCTATTTTAACAAATGGAATCACCGATGTTGAACCATTCAGGGAATGGGGACAACATCTCGCGACAGCGAGAGATGAAAAAGGTCGGGATGCAAAATTGACTACAGCCCAGATTCGCAAATTTTTCGGCGAAGTCAAAAAGATTCAGGCTGATTTTGAAAACAAAAAAGGTGAAATCATCCTCCTAACCCCTAAACTGGCGTATGCTGTTGGTAGGGATAAGGGTAAAATCGGACTAAAATCCCTGTATGACCTATTAACACCACTTATTGCTGAAATTAATAAGGACAAAGCAAGATTCAGGGTATTTGTTCAGGTTTTTGAAGCCATCGTTGCTTACCACAAAGAGTTTGTAAAGGAGTAATAATCAATAAATTTCAATAAAATGAAACTATATAAAAAGATATTCATGACCTATACAATGGAACTGAAAAGCGGATTGCATATAGGTGACAGCAAGGAAAGTGTTGAAATTGGTGGTGTTGACTCTCCGGTAGTACGTCGTAAAGACAACAACCAACCCTATATTCCCGGAAGTTCACTGAAGGGGAAAATCCGCAGTTTGCTCGAAATTTCAACCGGAAGCAATGGCAAGGGCGATTTCGAGCGCAATAGCTACAAAGGAGCGGGCATCAATATTCCAATCCTTTTTGGAAGCAAGGAAGACCCATCACGCATCATTGTACGTGATGCTTCGCTTACACCGGAATGGGAAATGAAATTGCGTGATTCAGATTATACTGATATGCCTTATACCGAAATTAAATTTGAAAACGTAATTAACCGCTTATCAGGTACTGCAGAACATCCGCGCCAAATAGAACGAATCCCTGCCGGGGCATGCTTCGATGTGGAATTTGTGATTAATATCGTGGTGGACAATGATGCAGAATCAATGGAAAAAGACGCAGCCTATATCAAGCTGATCGAATCAGGTATCCAACTGCTCGAAGATGATTATCTTGGAGGAAGTGGTACGAGAGGATATGGCAAAGTGAAATTCAACAACAAGCAAATTGTCCGGAAGAACTCGGACGAATATTTCAGTTAAGATGAAAAAGCAACTCAAATTATGTTGTCTGAGCTTTACGGCTCCTTTGCATATTGGAAATGTTAGGAATGATTATGATAGTAGCGAGCTTATGATTCATTCCGACACCCTGTATGCTGCCATCATGCAAGCATGGAGTACGCTCGGAAAAAATGATTGGATTACGCCAGAGGTTTCTTTTGCTATAAGCTCATTGCTCCCTTATACAACAGATCAGCTAACACAAGAAAAGGTGCTTTTCTTTAAAAAGCCTTATCTTCCAGCAAATCAAAGCAATGTAAACGGGAATGTCTTGCCCCCGGCTGACCGCAAACGCCTGAAAAAAACTGTCTATGTTGATGCGGATATTTTCGAAAAATTACTTGCAGCAAACTATACACCTTCTGCTACACATATTCGCGGAAAATATGTTACCGAAAAGTCCATCGATGCGGGATTTATTTCATCCAGCATAAGACCACGCATTCAGCGATCACTCAATGCAGAGGAAGATACCCGGATTTTTTATATGGAGCAACTCTATTTCAATACCGGTTCCGGCCTGTATTTTCTTTATGATGGAGACGAATCATCATGGAAAAAAGTTGAGGCCGCATTACGCTTCCTGGGTGAGGCCGGCCTTGGTACTGACCGGACTGTTGGCCAGGGAAGGTTTGATTATGCAAGTGAACCGATCATTTTTGATCTGCCTGATGACTGCAATCACCACACCAATTTATCGCTCTATCTGCCATCTGATACAGTGATCCTGGAAAAGATTCATGCTGATGAATGCGGCTTTGAGTTAATACGACGGGGTGGTTGGATTGGAGAGCCATACAACAGCTACCGAAAACGATCTGTGTATATGTTCCGGGAAGGCGCGGTGCTTTCTGTTGGCGCTAACCGGCATGCCCTGACAGTTGAAGGTGCTACCGTTGACCTGCGGCCTGAGAAAACACCAGTAAAGGTACAACACCCTATATACAGGGTAGGTCGTAGCTTGTTTTTCCCGATTCGTCTATCATAAATAGAAACGCATGAAATCTCACACTTTCCGAATTGAAAGCCTTACACCAATCTATATTGGTGGAAACAGCGACAAAAACTGGCAGGAAAACATTGATTATATCTACAGAGCCGGCAAAATCTATATCATGGATATAGCCAAAATTGCCCGGTCGCTAACGCCTTTAGAATTATCCAGGTGGTCGGCAGCCTTGTTGAATAGAGATGATTCATTTTTTAATCAGTTTTTCAGTAACCGAAAACTAAGCGACTATGCCTTGATTTCCTACCCCTCTGAGACAAGACCCCGTGATGTGATCCGGGCCTTCTCGCGCAATGGCCTGGGGCAGGCTTTCATACCGGGAAGCTCAGTTAAAGGTGCAATCCGCTCAATGCTTATTGCTGAGCTCTTCACCGGTCAACCCATTACCAAACAAGCCGATATTGATGCCCTGTTTGGTAATATTTCAAACAACCTGATGCATTACATACAGGTGTCAGACGTTATAATTGAACCGGGTGATTTGGAACTGACGATGTCGAAAATATTTAATCTGCACAGGCAGGGAGAATGGAAAGGTGGTTGGAAGCACGGTGGAAGTATTGGGACAACAAATGACTTTGACCCCAATAAATTTACCACAGCCTATGAAACAATTTACCCGGAGAAAATGTTGGGCGACAGATTACACTTGCTGATTAACGAGAAGCTGTTTCAGTATCATCAAAACCAGCTCGACAGGCATGATAATAAGCATCCTGTGCCACCTCATTTTTCAAAACTATTTGGCACTTCAACTGATCCGGTTGCCACGCTTTTCAGGATCATTAACAAGCACATCAAAAAACAGCTGATAAAGGAGAAGGAATTTTATAGAACTTATGAGGTTGAGGAGACTGACTATATTGTCGATTACCTTGATGACATTGTACATCAAATTACTGATGATGGCGAGTCCTGTGTTTTGCGAATTGGGCAGGGTAGTGGGTATTATGGCATTACCGGCGACTGGAAGTTTAAAGACCACTTGACCACCATTGGTGTTCCATCATTCGGGAAACACTATAAAAGCCGTAAATGGAGCTTTGTTTATCAGGACGACGAATTATACCTTTCTCCATTTGGATTCATCAAACTCAATAAAGAATAGCATGAAACTACTTGTGGCAAATCTGGGAAACAGAAACATCAGGTATAAAGGAGAGTTTTTAAGTGCTAAAACGTTTAAAAGCGAAACAGCGAATCTGCTCAATAACATCAAGGCTGAAAAGCCCTTTCTTTCTGCGAATATCATCAATTTTGCCATCGAACAACTCAAAAACGAGGGTGTTGTAATTGACCAGGTGATTATGCTGGCCTCAAACCAGGAAAGCGACCATGATTTTCAGGACACAGTGTATGCCGCTCAAATCCTGGAGATCATATTAGGAGACCAATTTGGTATTCCTGTTTCTTATAAAGTATTTTCGGCCAATGTAGCCGACATTAACGCGGTGACTGCTGCTTACCGACAGTATTTCAAGACGATTCGAAACAAGCTTGATTGTAACGAAATCAGCAAGGTAATTTACCTGGATGCAGGCGGCACCCCTCAACAAAAATTTGCCTCTAAAATCCTTTTCGAGTACCTGTTTGAACCTGAACAAATCGCTTTTTATTATGCTGACCCTGAACCTGACGGATCCTCTCATCTGAGAGCAAGTGAACCTCGCGAATACCGGATGATTATTGATAAGGAAAACATAGCCTCAGCAATCAGGGTTAATGGCTACAGAGCAGCGCTTCAAACGTTGCATAACAGTGGTATTCTTAATGAAATGCCTTATCTGGCAAAGCTTTTACAATTCATGGATTACCGATATCAAAACACAGCTGACAGGGCGCGGAAAAAGTGTCTGGAAATCATGAACGAGAAAAAAATCCGTGATATTGATTTTATTAAAAACTATTATTTTCAGCATAAAAGCACAGAAAGCGGTCAGCCTCTGGGATCACAGTATGCAGCATTTGAACAGGTTATGAGCAAAGCCGATTTTTCAGCAATTTGCGAATTGTATGCAATTGCACAACGGCATGTTCAAATTAAGAACTATTCTCAGGCTTGTTTGTTTTTCGCACTTTTTGTAGAAAATTACTTGTATGCTGTAATACGTTATAAACTGGGTATCGATCTCACTGCCAATAATTATGAGCAAGAGGTTGACAGGTTGAAATATGTTATGGAATCTGAATACAAGAATGAAGTTCTGCGTTTTTATCCCATGATCAATATTTCAAAAAATGTTCCAACAAACATCAAGGTTTCGTGGATAATTTGCGATATTGATGTGCACCGTAAAATGATCCATTCCTTCATGGAGGTTAATTACCTGTACAATGATGCCATGTCGTTGTTATTCAGGTGGATATATAGCCACCCTGATGACTTGACCGAATTGATGCATCATTTTGCTTTTCTTGCTGATGACCCATGTACAACAGCATTGGAAGCCTTTAACAAAATCAGCGACCGGTATAATAGGTTTATGAATAACAAAAGCCACCCGGGCTCTAATGCAATAATAGAAGAGGTTAATCGCTTCATCAAATCAAAATATCCTGAACGGGGCCCAAGCGTCGTTTATTTGGATTCATTGCGCAATGCCTATGCTCATAAGGCGAAATCTGTTGACGAAAAGTGGCTTAATTTTAACTATTACAAGCAAATACAAGGGTGGGGCGATTTGCTGGGAATGCCTGAACAGAATATTTATGAGCAAATGAACGAACAGTTTATCAGTTTACTTAAGTAATCGGCCATGGCATCGGTGCATCTCAATTTGCAGCAAAGCAGGGCTTTTGCAATGATGAAATCGTTTGTATGCAATAATACAGAGCAGGTGTTTGTGCTCAAAGGATATGCAGGCACTGGTAAGTCAACCATGGTTAAATCCTTAATCAAATACTTTGGTAATCAAAACATCAGCTTTTCGTTGTTAGCTACCACAGGCCGGGCCAGTAAAATACTGTCGAACATCACAGGTAGTATAGCAAATACCGTTCATTCAAAAATATATCGTTTCACTGGCCTTAACCAGGATCTCGAGGCGCTTGATATCGAATTATCAAAACCAGTTGTTGAAAAACATGGGCAGCTTTGCCTTATGTTTGGCCTGTTAAAATCTGACCTGATAAAAGAGCAGGTTTTTATTGTAGATGAGGCCTCAATGATGGCGGATAAGCTGGCAATAAATACCTCTTTTGCCCATTTCGGTGATGGCAGACTGCTTTCCGACCTGTTTAATTATGCACCTCAAGCTAAATTTATTTTTGTTGGCGATGCCTGTCAGTTGCCCCCTGTATCACAAAATATTTCTCCGGCATTAAATGCAGCTTATTTAAGGGCAACTTTTAATGTCGGCGTGTCTGAAATTGAGCTTACACAAATTATGCGTCAATGCAGCGACAATGATATATTGCTGGCTGGTCAAAAGATTCGTAAGCTGTTTACCAGTTATCAACCACAAAAATGGGCCATTTTTCCGTTGAAGGGATACAACAATGTGAAATTGCACAGTAGCCATGTCAGTTTATTAAGCCATTATATTGAATCGATCAAGAACAATGGATACAATTTTGCTTCGTTGATCTGCCACAGCAACAGGCAGTGCAACGACATCACCCAAATCATCCGGCAGGCCCTGGGGCTGTCGCTGCCCACTTTGATGGTTGGAGATTTATTGATGATCACCCAAAATAATATCGTCACTGGATTGATGAACGGTGACCTGGTTGTGATTCAATCGCTTGGAAACAGGTATCGCAAAGGCACTGGTGTAACCATGATCGAAGTAAATGTAAAGGAACTGTTTTCAGGACGTGACTATTCGACATTGTTGATCGAAGATGTAGTTTATGCTAACGAGACTAACCTTAGAGAGAATCAACATCAACAGCTTATGATTGATTTTTACAGGAGGATGAAGGCTATAGGCATCAAACAAAAGGACGCCAGGTTCAATGAGCTGATGCAAAAGGACACCGAATTAAATGCCCTCAGGGCGATTTACGGCTATGCCCTTACCTGTCATAAATCGCAGGGAGGCGAGTGGGAGGAGGTATATGTGTATCTCGATAATAAAATACAGGGCATGCAGCGACCCTATGTCTATCAATGGATGTACACGGCTGTTACTCGTGCAAAACAGCAGCTGCATCTGGTGAATGACTGGTTTATTCAATAACAAGGTTATATGGAACTGATTTTAAACACTTTTGGCACATCACTAAGCAGAGATAACGAAGCGTTTGTGGTTGTACACAAGGATGGACGACAGCGAATTCCTGTTATAGGAATTGATGCAATACAAATCAGCAGGGGAGCCCAAATAACCTCAGATGCTGTGCTGTTGGCCATTGAGCATGAAATTGCGATCCTGTTTATGAACAATAGTGGCATGCCGGTAGGCAGGGTGTGGAGTTCAAAGTATGGTTCCATTTCAACCATTAGAAAGGGGCAACTTGAATTTTCATTTTCTTCCTCGGCAGTTGAGTGGATAAAAAAACTGATTATGGAAAAGATTGAAGGCCAGCAGGCACTTCTTCTTTCGTTTGTGACCACTGAACTCCGTCTGGAAAACCTGGTGAATTCATCAGTAAATAAACTCGAGGACTATCGCAATAAAATCAACAATTTACAAGGTGAAATAGTTCCTGATATTGCACCACAACTACGGGGCTGGGAAGGTGTTTCATCTCGTATTTACTTCCAGTGTATAAACCAGTTTCTGCCCGAAGTATATCGGTTTGCTGAACGGTCGCAACATCCGGCAATGGATATTGTAAATGCAATGCTGAATTATGGATACGGTGTGATGTATGGCAAAATTGAAAGCGCACTCATTAAAGCGGGCATAGACCCTTATGTAGGAATATTTCATCGCGACGATTATAACAGGCCGGTGTTGGTGTTTGATGTTATTGAACGCTTTCGCGTGTGGGTTGATTTTGTTGTGTTCTCTATCGCTGCACAAAAGGTAATTTCGGAAGAGTATTTTTCGACCCATGAAGACAGATCTGTTTGGCTCGAGGGCCTTGGTAAACGCGTGCTTATTCAATCATTGAACGACTACCTCGAAGAAATCATTTCAATCAAAGGACTGTCGAGGAGCCGGTTATCACATATTGACCTGTATGCTCAATCGCTAGCCCAGCTATTTAAAACACATATTTCCTAAACATGTCGCAATGTTGCAATTCGGTAGAAATATCAGTCATAAGGATGATCTGTTGGAGAAGATATCTCCTCAGCGGATTTACGAAGCCTTAGTAAGGCCAAGGCCTGATGTTGAGGCCCGTATACGGCAATTAAGAACGCTTCGCAGCCTCGATCAAAATCAATACCGTAATCAAAAAAAACTTCTTCCGTATTTTGTTTGTGGCATTTTCCATCCGCCATACCGGCAAACACAGAACTTCGGATTCATTGAATTCTTTGTGCTCGACATCGACCATTTATCTGAAAAGGGGCTGTCACCTTCAGTATTGAAATCGCAACTAATTACCGACAGCCGCCTGGTTATGGCCTTTATTTCACCCGGAGAAGATGGCCTGAAGCTTATGTTTCGGCTTGCCGAGCGATGTTATGACTCAGCCAAATTTTCACTTTTTTACAAGTGCTTTGCGCGTGAATTTGCCATGCAATTTCAACTTGAACAGGTTATTGATTCCCGCACATCTGATGTTACAAGAGCATGTTTCTTCAGCATAGACCAGGAAGCGTATTATAATGATGTACATGAAACAATCCAAATGTCAGATTACGTTCGTTTTGACAATATGCAGGAGGTTCTTGATATTCAACTCGCGCTTGAACACGGTGCAAAGGAGCAAGCAGAAGTACAGCCCAGGCCTGATAAACAAGCCATTGATTCAGAAGCTTTCAATTTTATACGTTCGAAACTGAACCCAAAAATCAAGCAACGTGAAAAACCTGAAGTGTTTGTTCCCGTACAATTAGATCAGCTTATGCAAGGTTTGCAAAATTACCTAATCGAAGGAGGCATTGAATTGTACGAAGTTGTCAATATTCATTATGGCAAGAAACTTAAGATGAAGGCGGGAGGTAAGCTGGCTGAGACCAATCTTTTTTATGGTAAGCGCGGTTTTTCGGTAGTGCAGTCGCCTCGTACCGGAACCTCGGCTGAATTAAACCAGCTTGTTTATGCGTATATTCAACAGTTTATTGACATGTAATGACAAAGAAAAAAAGCCAGCCCGCTTTGGGTTTTGTTCAGCGCATGTTAAAGTTCCATCGGGTCGGAATTGATGGCGCTGTATCGCCAAATCGAAAATTTGTAAATATTGATGAAATTGATTCACTGGATAAACGGATAGAAGCACTCTTAGGATTAATAACAACGAGAAGAAAAGCCAGCCAAATGTTGTTTTTTGTGATGTATGATATTGAAAACAATAAGGTGCGTACGCAAATTGCCAAATACCTTCTAAAGAAAGGCTGTACGCGCATTCAACGATCTATTTTTTTAGCTGATCTTGACCAACCCAATTTCGAACAGATAAAATCCGATTTGGCAGAAGTGCAGGCATGTTACGAAAACTTCGACAGTATACTTGTTGTGCCAATTTCGACTGATTATCTGCAAGCAATGAAGGTGATCGGTCAAAGCCTGCAAATTGACATCATCACCAGATCAGGCACAACCTTGTTTTTTTAACATAAAACGTTCTTTGACATACTGTAATAAAGGCAGAAACACTTACTTTTGTGCACCCGAAAAATGACCGGTTTTTTAAACGTTTTTTAGTATATTTCTGAAAAATATTAATCGCATCACTTGAAAATGTGTTTAATAGAAAAAATGGTCTCTAAGAGCATCTTCCAACATAATAAGGATTAAGACAGCCATTTTCCCGACCTACTGATTTTGTAAGTGGCCTCTAAGAGCATCTTCCAACATAATAAGGATTAAGACGTCCCAAAAAAATTCATCGAGGTACACACTTCCATCTCTAAGAGCATCTTCCAACATAATAAGGATTAAGACTTTGCACCAGCAGGTTCAATCAAATCGAGAAGACAAACTCTAAGAGCATCTTCCAACATAATAAGGATTAAGACTTTTAGCATTTCAGCCATTTGTTCAATAATCAAAAACCTCTAAGAGCATCTTCCAACATAATAAGGATTAAGACCTCCTCAATTGTCTGTTTTTCAGACAGTAATTCGGTACTCTAAGAGCATCTTCCAACATAATAAGGATTAAGACACATAACTGTAAATTTTTTAATTAATGTGTAATAGCTCTAAGAGCATCTTCCAACATAATAAGGATTAAGACAATCGTTCAGCACACTGTACGATTGATCGGTGTTGAACTCTAAGAGCATCTTCCAACATAATAAGGATTAAGACATCGGGATTAGCTGAATCCCCACCGAATACACATTGCTCTAAGAGCATCTTCCAACATAATAAGGATTAAGACCCCGCCGAAACCGGATATTTGCTTCTTAGTATCCGCACTCTAAGAGCATCTTCCAACATAATAAGGATTAAGACCCCTGAAGCCTGAGCTTGTGTGTTTTTCTACCCCTGCTCTAAGAGCATCTTCCAACATAATAAGGATTAAGACATGTGTTTAATAGGTGTTAAGGTTAATAATTAACTCTCTAAGAGCATCTTCCAACATAATAAGGATTAAGACTTCCCGGCTTGTTAGCCATTAATAGCTTTGTGTGCAACTCTAAGAGCATCTTCCAACATAATAAGGATTAAGACAGATGCTGTATACAGGTGCGACACTTGCTGCTCTAAGAGCATCTTCCAACATAATAAGGATTAAGACTGATCAATGTGCATTGTAAAGAATTGCTTATACTGCTCTAAGAGCATCTTCCAACATAATAAGGATTAAGACCATCCCTTGCAAGGAGGTTTAACAGTGAACTCTGCACCTCTAAGAGCATCTTCCAACATAATAAGGATTAAGACAACAACGAAAAAAGGCTTTCTGCCTGCTGGCTCGACTCTAAGAGCATCTTCCAACATAATAAGGATTAAGACCCCAGCGGTGCGGTAATCAAAACTACTACCTGCCCTGCTCTAAGAGCATCTTCCAACATAATAAGGATTAAGACCCGACACTGGCAACATCATACAGCCATTTGCCTGACTCTAAGAGCATCTTCCAACATAATAAGGATTAAGACAGTAGATTTCGTCGGTAATAGGTTCAGTTGCAGCCTCTAAGAGCATCTTCCAACATAATAAGGATTAAGACAAGATACTCCGGTTGGTTGCCCAGCAATAACAAACCTCTAAGAGCATCTTCCAACATAATAAGGATTAAGACTGTGTTTTCATGTGAAGTATGGTTTTATTTGTTCAATCTCTAAGAGCATCTTCCAACATAATAAGGATTAAGACGTTTAAGTTCATGTCTTTAAAGTGTTAGGTTAATATCTCTAAGAGCATCTTCCAACATAATAAGGATTAAGACATGTACATTCTTAATTGTACGTTGTTACTGTCTTCTCTAAGAGCATCTTCCAACATAATAAGGATTAAGACAAATTGATTTTTCTCATTGTGTTAGGTATTTAACAGCTCTAAGAGCATCTTCCAACATAATAAGGATTAAGACTTTGCGGCCTTTGTGGCTTTTACCTGGCTTTCGGCCTCTCTAAGAGCATCTTCCAACATAATAAGGATTAAGACTCAAACCCAATGACCATTCGTTCGGTGAAGTTTGTCTCTAAGAGCATCTTCCAACATAATAAGGATTAAGACTCGCCGTCCAACTCATTTGCCGCATCGAATGCTGGCATCTCTAAGAGCATCTTCCAACATAATAAGGATTAAGACCGGCAACCAGTTCCTCGAAAGAATAATCGGCACTTCTCTAAGAGCATCTTCCAACATAATAAGGATTAAGACATGTGTTTAATGTGTTAACAAATTGCGCCGATCGTGCTCTAAGAGCATCTTCCAACATAATAAGGATTAAGACCCCTAAGATTACCAATCAACGGTAATCTTACCGACACTCTAAGAGCATCTTCCAACATAATAAGGATTAAGACCAGCGAGTTGCTACCCGTGCTTCAATTTACGAGGTATAAAATGACCGACACGCTGCACTGATGGCATATGCCATTTTAACAGGTGTTACATGGCTATGTTAGGTGTTTTAGCCTGTCAGCCTCCCTCACCACCAACTCACAATTGGCAGGCAATCCAAAGGCGGGTTCGTGGCGGTGCCTGCCCACTGCTGAAATCGCATCCTTGATGGCGAGCCAGGCGGCAAAGGCCAGCATAAAGGGTGGCTCGCCAACGGCCTTGCTGTTGTGGATCACGCTTTCGTTGGGGGCGCCACTGAGCAGCTGCACCCTGAAATCGTCGGGGATGTCGCCAATACCCGGAATCTTATAGGTGTCGGGGGAGCAGTTCAGCAGCTGCCCTTCGCTGCTGTAACGCAGTGTTTCGCTGGTGCACCAGCCAAGGCCCTGCACAAATCCACCAATCACCTGCCCTTTGTCGATGGCCGGGTTGATGGAGTCGCCCGCATCGTGCACAATGTCGACACGCAAGAGGCGCGAGCGCCCGGTGAGCATGTCGGTCTCCACCTCGGCTACCGCCATACCGAAAGCATAGTAGTGGAAGGGGTTTCCACGGCCTTCCTCCTTGTCGAAACCCAGTCCGGGGGTGCAATAAAAGCCGGTTGCCGACAAGCTGAGCTGGGCCCGGTGGGCCTGTTTCACAAGTTCAGAAAAGGTCACATAGCGGTCGGGCGATCCAGCGACAAACACGTGTCCGTCCTGAAAAACCAGGCTCGGTTCCACGCCTGCATCCTCCTTTACTTCAAGCATGGAAAGCGCCAGTGGCGTCAGCCTTGCTTTCAGGGTGTCGATGGCGTTTTTTACGGCCATACCATTGAGGTCAGTGCCCGAAGAAGCGGCCGTAGGCGAGGTGTTGGGGACCCTGGAGGTGTCGGTGTCGCTCAGCCTGACTTTGTGCGTGGGCAAGCCCAGCGCTGCAGCCGCTATCTGCCTGATCTTGGTGTGCAGTCCCTGCCCCATCTCAGTGCCGCCATGGTTTACCATCACCGACCCATCCTTATAAAGGTGCACAAGGGCGCCCGCTTGGTTCAGGAAAGCAGTCGTGAATGAAATGCCAAACTTGACCGGGCACAATGCCATGCCGCGTTTGATGAAGGCATTGGCGCTGTTAAATGCGTTGATTTCAGTCCTTCGGGTGGTGTAGTTGCTCATCGCCTGCAGCTTGTCCCACAAGGGATACAGCCTGTTGTTGTGCACTGCCTGTCCGTAAGGGGTAAATTGTCGCTGGCCTCCACCATAGAAATTTCGGTAGCGGATTTCTGCTGCGTCTTTCCCCAGGAAGCGGGCAACGGCATCGATGGCGTTTTCAATCACCGCCATGCCCTGTGGCCCGCCGAACCCACGGAATGCTGTGTTCGAGGGCATGTTTGTCTTCCACATGGTGGCTGTTAGCCTGATATTCGGGATGAAATAAGCGTTGTCGGCATGAAACAGTGCGCGCTCGAGGATGGCCATCGAAAGGTCAGTAGCCATGCCGGCATCGCTATTCATGTCGGCGATATAGGCCTGAATCATGCCCTGATTGTCGAAACCGATTTCATAGGTCGATTGGAATGGATGTCTTTTGCCTGTCAGGCGCTGGTCGTCGTCGCGGAAAAGCACCAGCTTCACCGGCTTAGCTGTGGCATTGGCCAGCAAGGCAGCCCATGCTGCCACATGGTTGGCCTGTGTTTCCTTGCCACCGAAGCCACCACCCATGCGTTTCACCTGACAAACAACCTGGTGGGCCTCCCAGCCAAGCACCCCGGCTACGACAAGCTGGGTTTCTGTTGGGTTTTGCGAGGAGGCGTAAATGGTCATACTGTCCTGTTCGCCGGGTACACACACCGCCGACTGGGTTTCGAGGTACCAGTGTTCCTGTCCGCCGGTAAAGAGATTGCCTTTGATGCGGTGTGTTGCCGTCAGCATGGCTTCTTCGGGTTTGCCGGAGCTGATCTGCCGGGCAGGGGCAAGCCTGTTGCCTTTCGCCATCGCCTCATCGATGGTCAGAATGGGCTCAAAGAGTTCGTATTCCACTTTGATGGCCCTGGCCGCTGCATAAGCCGCTTCGGGCGATTGTGCAGCAATCAGAAACATAGCCTGGCCAATGCATTGCACGGTACCCACCGCTAGGCACGGCTCATCACCGGCCAGGGGATTGAGCTGGTTTGCGCCGGGTATCCTGCTGTGTTCGAGGATATCTGCAACACCAGCGATGCTGAGGGCTTCGCTCAGGTCGTAGTTCAGGATGCGGGCAGATGGATGCGGGCTGTAAAAAACCCTTCCGACGAGGTCGCCGGGACCACAGAGGTAATCAGCCACGTATTGCGCTTTGCCTGTGCAGTGGGCCATGGCACTTTCGTGGGGAATATTGTTGTCAGGCTTCATCGGACAGGTTTATTGTGTTGGTGGTGGTTTGTGCGAGGCATTTGAGCAGCAGGTTTCTTGCAACTTGCAAGCGATAAGCTGCGCTGGCACGGGCATCGCTGATCGGGCTGAAATCCTGATCAATGCATGCACCTGCCTGTGCGACAGCATCAGTGTTCCAGCGGTTTCCAAGCAGAAAACGCTCGGTGTTCAGTGCACGCTTCACCTGTGCAGCCATGCCGCCGTATACAAGCATGATGTCGGTCACATAGCAATCACTGTTCAGTTTAATCCTGGCTGTGAGGCTGAGCGTGGCAATGTCAAGTTCGCGCCTTTCGGATACCTTTTCAGTGAAGAAAAAGGTGCCGGACGGCGGATCCGGGATAAATATTTCTGTTAACAGCTCTTTCGCTGTCAGCGCGTTGCTGCGGTATCCTGTAATGAAATCTGATGCTGCCAACCAGCGTTCTGTCATGACGGTGCTGATCTTGAAGCGGGCGCCCAATGCGATGAAAATTGGGATAAGGTCGCCAATGGGCGATGCGGTGCACACATTGCCTCCAATGCTGGCAACATGACGAATTTGTTTTGAGGCGAACACCCTGAGCATCGGGCCCAGGCCCGGAAAATGCGCATCCATAAACAGGCTGAAGTCTTCGATGCAGAGCCCGCTGCCCACAAGCCAGCCATCTGCGTTGCGCGACACAAACCTGAGTTCATCCACAGCGGATATATCGATGATTTGTGGCAGGTAGGTGTATGTTTTGTTTTGTTTAATGGCGGTGTCGGTAGCACCATTCACCAAGCGGGCATCAGGATATTTCTTTCGCAACTCAAGGGCTTCATCGAGGCTGAAAGGCAAGGCGTATAGCTGTTGTTCGGTACTGAATATCCTGGATTTCATGTCCTTGCGAATCGATTGCAGCATCGCAATCACCTTTGGCTCCTCCTTGCTGAAATGATCTTCCTGCCGGTGTTGACAACATTGAACGGCGGCTTCGGTGATGGGAAGGTAGCCTGTGCAACGGCATAGGTTTCCGCTCAGGCTGCGCTTTGCCGTGTTGGAATCCACCGTGTTTTCCGATTTGTAAAGTCCGAACATCGACATGGCCACACCAGGAGTGCAGAAGCCGCACTGGCTGGCGTGATGATCTATAATAGCCTGTTGCACAGGATGTAAGTCTGTTGTGGCCTGGCTTTTTTCTGCCAGGTTTTCGACAGTGATCAGTTGTTTGCCATGGATGGAAGCCAGAAAAAGCAGGCAGGAGTCTACGGCCCGGTATACCAATTGATTGTGTTGGTTGAGCTCGGCAAGCACAACGGTGCAGGCGCCACAATCACCCTCGGCGCAGCCTTCTTTGGTTCCGCTATGGTTTGGCAGGCTTCGGAGGTAATTCAGTACGGTGGTGGAAGGCTGAAAAGTGCTCCTGGCAAAATCAATTACGACGGTTTCGTTGTCGTGCACAAAGATGAGCTGATTGCTGTTCATAGGCTGCGGTTGTTTTTAACATCGACCAGGCGTGCGACGATGCTGAGGGCAATTTCGGGCGGTGTCTCAGCATGCATCGGAATTCCAATGGGCATATCCACCTTGTCGATCAGTTCGCTGCTTAAGGTGTTCGACGACAGCAACCTTTGTCTGATCTCTGCCACCTTGCGCTTGCTGCCCATCATGCCCACGTAAGCGAAAGGATGCCTGGCCAGCAAGGCAACAAGCCCTTCGTCCCAGTGGTGTTCGGGTGTGCAGATGACAATAAAAGCCCGTGTGTTTTCGGTGATTTTTCCGGCCTGAGCGAGATAATCACCAGTGACACAGTTGGCCTGTGAAGCATCAAATTCGTTGAAAATCTCCGGACGGTGATCAATATAGGTAATGCTGAAGCCATAAGCTGCTGCCAGCGTGCCCACTTCGCGGCCAACATGACCAGCCCCGAAAATAATAAGCGGCAAGGGCGGTCCGAAGGGCTCAAAGTACACTTCGATGGCGCCACCGCAGCGCATCTGTACATCTTCTTCCAGGATATATTTCCGTTTAGTTGCACCACCAGTCTGCATGATTTCCAAAGCGTCTTTTTTAACCTGCAGTTCAATGGAGCCTCCGCCGATGGTTCCCTGTGAACTTCCGTCGGCAAACACGAGCATTTTGGCTCCTGCCTTGCGTGGCGTTGAGCCGCTGCTTTCGGTAAGTATGCACAGCACAAATGCTTTTCCGGTCTGTTCAAATTCGTGCAGACGCAACAATAAATCTTTCATTAAGTCGGTTGTTTTAATGTGTATCACTGTTGAACATGCTCACTGTCCTCGCGGTCTATTTCACTGAGTATGTTATGCACATCGAGTTCGGTGGCCCTGAGCTTTTTCTTGCAGATACCGATCAGCACCGCAGCGCGTTTTACCTTTTCTGACAGCAGATCAACCGAAATTTCGCCTTGCTCAATTTCTGTGACAATCTGCTGCAGCTCTTCGAAGGCTTCGGTATAGTTCATGGGTTCTTTCATTATGTTATTCATTTATATTCAATATGTTGCTATCAATGCTTCCGTCGGCCAGCCGTGTTGTGATGGTGTCGCCGATGGCCAGTTCACTTGCGTTTGTCACCAATTTTCCGTGCAACAGCGTCATCGAATAGCCTTTGCGTAACAGGTTTTCGGGATTCAGCAAGTCGAGGGTTCGTTCGTGCTGCCTGAGCAGATGCTTGTTGACATCGACCAGCCCAAGGCAGGCATTGTTTAAGCCTTGCCTGAAGTTTTTGAACTGTTGTTTATTTGCGTCAAGCAATTGATTTGATGATAGTTTCAGCTGAAAAAGGCTGTTGCTGGCAGCATGTTGCGCGTGTACCAGCTGCAGTTTTGCATCTCCTGAAAGCGTGTGCGAGCAGGCGTGCTGAATGTTCCGTGAGTCACTTATGAGCTTGCGGGTAGCGGCAAAAAGCAGGTGCTGCTGCAATTTGAGCTCCTGCCTTGAATCCCGTATAAACCAGCGGCTGCGGGCAATCTGTGTGGCAGCAAATTGCAGCTTTTCACTGAAGCCTTCGAAACGTTCGAGTAATAAATCAGCCAGTTCTGAAGGCGTGATGGCATTGGTGTTTGACACCATTTCGCAGACTGTTTCGTTGGTGGCATGACCGATTCCGGTGATGACAGGCAATGGAAAACGGGCGATGGCACTAGCAAGTGCGTAATCGTTATAGCATGACAGTCCAACATCGCCACCACCTCCGCGTATGATGGCAACAAGGTCGAAATGATGAGCAACTGTGCGGATGCGAGCCAACTGACGAAGTATTTGACCGACGGCTTTGTCGCCTTGCAGCAGGGCAGGAAACAGCATATGTTGCATGGTGAATCCACGCATCCTGCTTTCGGTAAGCTTAATGAAATCAGCATAGCCTTTGCTTGACTCAACCGAGATGATGGCCAGTCGCTTGGGCAGAACCGGAAAAGGCAACTGCTTGTTATTGTTGATGATGCCTTCCTGACTGAGCTTTTCGATGCAACGTCTTTTTTCGCCTTCAAGTTGACCCAGGGTAAAATCCGGGTCGATGTCGCTGATGTGCAGGTTGAGCCCGTGATTGGCATCGAATCCAATATCGGCAAGCACCACCACATTCATTCCATCGCGCAGCGCTTCGCCGGTCTGGCTGAGTAACATAGCAGCTATACGCTCATAATCAGATTTCCAGATAATTGCTTTCATCTGGGCCAACACCTTGCCGTCCGATTTCTGCAACAGATCTGGATAACAATGCCCCGAGTGGGCATAGAAATTCAGCTTGTTCATCTCTGCTTTTAACCAAAACGGACTTCCATAACGGTTCGCGAGCGTTGCCTTGATGCTTGAAGCAACCTCGATCAGGCTGAATACCTTTTTATCACCAATGTTTTCTGGCATTTGTTGTGTTTACCGGGGCTAAGTTAATCATCATTCAGCAACCATACATGCTCTTTCTGCATTTTGTTTTAGGTCTGCTTCCACCGAAAACAGGCCACAAATTGTCGTATCTTGTGCCAATATTTCAACCAGGTATGCGTGCATTATTGATTTCGGAACAACAGGCGGACATTCAGTTGTTTACTTATTTTAACAACAATCCTGAAGTGACCATCGATACTGTATTGGCCCTACCGGGAAGCCCGATCAGGGAATCTATGGTTGCGTACAAAGGCGATGTTGTCATTGTGAGCAACCACTTGCTCGATGATTCAGTTAACGACCTGAAACGGCTTACGGTCGAATTTGCGAGGCTGGCTTTTGTGGTGTTGTGCGACGAAGCCTTTTCGGGCAATACCATCAGTTTTATTCGCGACGGCGCACACGATTACCTGTATCGCTTTCATTTCGATGAGCTTGACCTGATGAAGTGTCTGCAGCTTACCCAGTTGCGTGGTAACCTGAAAAGTGAACTGATTAAGGCACGGAGCGAAGCTGAAGAAGCCAGGGACCACAACAACAGGATGCTGTCGCGAATGAGCCAGGAAATCAGGGCGCCAATGAATGCCATTACCGGTATGGCCGAGATGCTCCGTGACACAGAGCTGAACAGCCGTCAGAAGTACTACCTGCAAGTGATACAGGAAAGCGGAAGCCTGCTGGTGGGCTCCATCAACGACCTGCTCGATTTTGCAAGGATTGAAGCCGGCAAAGTAAAAATCATGCACAAGCCTTTCAGGATCATCGATACCATACGTGAAAGCATCGATTCAGCCCGCCCCGCCGCGATTGAGAAAAAAATCGACCTCAGCTATCACATTGATTCCTGTCTGCCAAGCACCCTCATAGGTGATGATTTGCGCCTCAGGCAAATCATGATGAACCTCATCGACAACGCCATCAAGTTCACTGGCCATGGTTATGTGCTGGTCCGTGCACGTTGCAACTTCACCAATGGGGTTCCTTTTTTGGCACTAAGTGTGGAGGATTCAGGGCAGGGCATACCGGAAGAGCTTATCCCGGAGTTGTTTAAAGCCTATGCCAAAGCAGATGAAGGCGGCCGCATACCCCGAAAGGGACTTGGACTCGGACTGGCCATCTGTCGCCGGCTGGTGAACCTGATGAATGGGGACATTTCTGTGAAATCAGTAATTGATGAGGGTACAGTGTTTATGGTGAATATTCCGATGGAAGATTGCCGCTTACTCAATGATGAAACAAGCATTTCTGAGCAAATTAAAGGGCGCAAGGTGTTGTATATGACATCGGTTAAAATCCAGGATGAGCTATTTACCGACTATTTCAGTTATTGGGGAATGGATTTGCATATCAGGTATGCCACTGAGGATTACCCTGAAATGTCGAATGTGCTCGACGATTACGACTTGCTGATCTCACAACTCAGGCCCAACTTCAAGCTCGACCTGAAGCTGATCGACCGGGTCAGGAACTTTAAACAAATGCCGCATATTTTGATAAAAAATCCTGAAACTGCACAGGATCAAATGATTGTAATCAGAAAAGATACAGTGATTCTGCCAAAGCCTATCGATGTCCACGAAATGTATGAGGTGATTGTGTCGGTGCTTTCCGACAATGCTGCTGCCTTAAACAATGTGGGTGGGATGCTGAACCTGAACGAGCATATGGGTGAGAGCCACCCGCTTGATATCCTTGTGGCCGAAGATAACGCCATCAACCAGAAGATCATCCAAAGCGTGCTTAACCGTTACGGTTATCATCCGAAAATGGTCGAAAATGGAGCGCAAGCCCTCGCTGCCATCAGCAACCGCATTTACGATGTGGTACTCATGGATATTCAAATGCCTGAAATGGATGGAATTGAGGCCTGCCGCGAGATCAGAAGCACTGTTGAGGGCAACAGAATGCCTGCTGTGATTGCCCTCACGGCGGATGCACTCCAGCAAAGCCACGACGAATACCTTAGCCATGGTTTTGATGATGTGCTTTACAAACCTGTACAGACAAAGGCGATGATGATGAAATTGGCGAAGTGCACCAGAATCAAGCGCTTTTAACAGCTTATATTTTTAACGAATACACTGAATCAGTGCGTGATAATGATTTTAACGCGCATGGTTTGTTGTTCCGCACACACAACCAGGATATACACCCCTGAGGGAAACTGCCCGGTATTGAGCGTTATGCTGGCTGCGACTTGCTGCTCCTGCTGCCATACCAGCTGACCCGCCGGATTGATTAGTTGAAGCGTTACCGGCTGATTGGCACATGCCGTACATTCAATACTGGCCTGCCGATCAACCGGCATCGGTGATATCTTAATGGTTTTTTGAAATGGAATATCTTCTGTGCCAGGTAAAACAGGCACACTGGCATTAAACAATTCAAGGCCACCACTGTAATTTCCAACGATCATGCTTAACTTTCCCGGAATCAACAGGCCGGCAGCCGCAGCGCTCCGCATGCCAGCATCAAAATGCTGCCCTGTGGTGTCAAGCAGGCTGTTGAGTGCATCTGAGCGATGAAAATCCCCGCTGAGGTTTTGTTCAATCTCATCGAAAAGATAGATTTGACCCTGCTCTGAACCTATGGCAAGGTAGAGGGTATTGTTGGTGTGCCTGAAGAAACAGGGGACACTGTAACCATCGTATGAAATGTCAGGATTGGTAACATCCACATTGCCAAGGTGATCGCTTATTTTGGTAAACAGCAGTTCGTTTTGTTCGCGTCTTCCTTTATAGTAAGTTAGTTTCCCGTTTTTGGCGCCTATAATCAGGTCGGTAAGCTGATCGCCATCAAGGTCGAAAAGCTGGGGCGCACTCCAGCTTCCCACACTGATGCCGCCAAAGGCTGTTGTTTCGATCATCCAGCTGCCCTCTTCTGATTGCAGAACCTTGATCAGCTGACCATTTTCTGACCCGACAAGCATGTCATTGAGCCCGTCGTTGTTCAGGTCGGCGAAGGCCGGAATTAGCCCTTTCAGCTGCAGCGAGGAGAGACCTGCAAGGTCAATGTCTATTAGTTGAAACACGGGATTGGCAATGGTTCCGACATTGCGAAAATAAGCCAGCTGGCTGGTGTAGGACGAGCGTAAGCTATTGCCTTCATACCACGATTCGGTGTAATAGCCGTAATTTCCGGCAACAATATCAAACAGTCCATCCTTGTCCAGGTCCACAAAAACAGGATACGCTCCTGAACCCAGATCGATCATCTGTCCTTGAAGGAAGTTTTTGCTGACCAGTTGATAAACAGGTGCTGACGATGTTCCTGTATTCAGGTAAAGCCAGATACTCTGGTGGTTTTCAGTCACTGAAAGTGAAGGGTCGAAGGGAGAAACAAGGAGGTCGGGCAAGCCATCATTGTTCACGTCGATGCGTGCCAGCACAGGCATCGAGAACATACGAACCGGAGCTTCAACAGACGGGAACAATGTATCCTGGCTGATGATGAAGGCCGATGATGGCGTTCCGCCGTTGGTGAGCAATTTCACATTCGGATAGTCCACATCTGCCAGCAACAGGTCAGGCAGGCCGCTGTTGTTGGCATCATACACGAGCATGGTTGATCCCCTGTGCCTGTCGATAGGTTCTGTGATATGCTCAGCCGGATTAAAGATGCAGGTGTCGAGGTAGATCTGGTCATTTTCATCGTTTTCTGCAATCCGGCCCCAACAATAGGCGACTTTTTCAAAGTCGAGCGAATCGGCATGGCCATATAATTCAAGCGACCTGTTTTGATGCAACTCAATGAAAGAGCCTAAGGCCCAGAATGTCAGGATGTCGAGGTCACCATCATTGTCAATGTCCACAATTGCCGGATAGTCAGCATTGGTGGAGATGATGTTCACATAACCGCTTCCCTGCAGTGATTTAAGGTAGGGGTAAACCACAGGAGTAAACGACAGTCTGCTGCCACTGGTATTGCGGTACACCTTCATGCCTGCCCATCCCGGAGAATAGGTGAAAATATCCGGTTTGCCGTCCTTGTTATAATCGGCGAGCACAACCCAGTCTTCGAGTTCGGGAAATTGTGCTGCATAGGCTGGGGCATAGGTATATGCTATTGTACCGCTTATGCCGGTATTCAGAAAGCACAATTTGCGGTTGCCTCGCCTGTCGAACACAAAAAGGTCATTTTTGCCATCCTGGTTCAGGTCTATTTCACCAAACTGGCAGGCATCGAGTCCGCCCGCCCAGGGAAAAAGCAGGGGCTGCCCCGCAGCATCCTTCACCTTAACGGATTGAGAAAAGCATCCTGTAGCCACAAACAAAGCTGTGAAGCAGATGATTATTGAAATAATGGCTGGCTTATGCATATGCGCTGGCATCGTGTCAAAGATAGGGTTTATAATTCTTCAGGCGAAGGACCCCATACCGGCAATTTTCCTAATTTTGGGGCAAAAACATGCCCAGGCTTTTAATTATCGACGACGAGACCAGCATCAGGCGCACCCTGCGTGAGATTCTGGAATATGAGAAATACCAGGTTGACGATGCTGCTACCGGGATGGATGGCATCGGCATGATCCAGGAGCAGGAATACGATGTGATTCTTTGCGATATCAAGATGCCGCAAATGGATGGACTGGAAACACTTGAATCAATCAGACAGCTCACCGATGCACCTGTGATCATGATTTCGGGGCACGGAACCATTGAAACAGCCGTTGAAGCCATCAAAAAAGGCGCTTACGATTACATCAGCAAGCCGCCCGACCTCAACCGCCTGCTAATCACCCTGCGCAATGCCCTCGATAAGTCGCACCTTATGACCGAAACCAAGGCTTTGAAGAAGGTCGTCAGCAAGCGATTCGAAATGATCGGTGACTCACCCGCCATGCAGCAGATCCGTCAGATGATCAATAAAGTTGCTTCAACTTCTGCAAGGGTGTTAATCACAGGAGAAAATGGTACAGGCAAAGAACTTGTTGCCAGACAGTTGCATGAACTTAGCCAGCGTTCTTTTTCTCCTTTTATCGAAGTGAACTGTGCGGCTATTCCCTCGGAGCTCATCGAAAGTCAGCTGTTTGGGCATGAAAAGGGCTCATTCACCTCAGCCATCAGGCAACGCAAGGGTGATTTTGAACTCGCCCATGGCGGCACACTTTTTCTCGACGAAATTGGCGACATGAGCCTTTCGGCTCAGGCCAAGGTGCTGCGCGCACTCCAGGAAAACAAAATTACAAGGGTAGGTGGGGAAAAAGAGATCCAGGTTGATGTGCGGATCTTTGCTGCGACAAACAAGAACCTGAAGCATGAAATCGAGCAGGGAAGGTTCAGGGAAGATTTGTACCACCGCATCAGCGTCATTGTAATCCAGGTTCCGCCATTGCGGGAAAGGGTATCCGATATTCCACAGCTGGTCGATCATTTTGTAAGCCTGATCTGTCAGCAACAGGGAAAAATCATCCCTGTCTTCACTGAGGAAGCCATAGCTGAGCTGCAACAATACAAGTGGACCGGAAATATCCGTGAACTGCACAACGCAACCGAACGGCTGGTAATTCTGGCAGGAAACACCATTGACAAGGAAGATATAGAGCGCTTCGCAAAACCATTAAATGATTGAATAAAAGCTTAATACCGGCAATGTTCATCATTTATCTGTAGATGTTTGTTCGTATAGCACAATGAGAAATTCGTTGCACACTGACAGTGTGGAGGGGTTGACTCTTCTTTGAATTGAATGCGATCGGGACAATAATTGCTATTGTTGGCAAAGCGGCAGCAAAATATTGCCTACTTTTGCAGCGATAAGTGGCACACTTTGTGTGACATTTGTTTTCATTCGGGGCTGACTGGTTTTGACAGCAAGACGAATGGTTATGTAAGCATGCCGAGCCTTGCGATGACGCTCGTAAATCTTGATCGCGAACAACAATTGGCGAAAACAATTACGCTCTCGCAGCTTAATCGAAGTACAGTAGATTCAAGTTTAATCTTGCCACAAGGTGACAAGACGAGACATCCCGCGGGTGGAGATGCCTGATTCCGGCCTGAGCACGGGGTGCTAATCAACTTCAGGATAGTTCTGTTAAAGCTTCGGTGGCAGGGCGAAATTCAGAAGATAAGCGTTGATTTAGGGTGTCTGTTCCCTTGTTAGCGACGAAAACCAATGACAGAATAAGCATGTAGAAAGCTTAGTGATTCCTTGTTTGGACGAGGGTTCGAGTCCCTCCAGCTCCACAGCGTGGAGATAAAGCAGCGTTAGCTGCTTTTTTTTGTGCAACAAAAAAGGAGGGCGAGAAGTATATCTCGTTCGCCGAAGGCGTAAAACGAGAAGTCCCTCCAGCTCCACAGCGTGGAGATAAAGCAGCGTTAGCTGCTTTTTTTTTGTGCAACAAAAAAGGAGGGCGAGAAGTATATCTCGTTCGCCGAAGGCATAAAACGAGAAGTCCCTCCAGCTCCACAGCGTGGAGATAAAGCAGCGTTAGCTGCTTTTTTTTTGTGCAACAAAAAAGGAGGGCGAGAAGTATATCTCGTTCGCCGAAGGCATAAAACGAGAAGTCCCTCCAGCTCCACAGCGTGGAGATAAAGCAGCGGTAGCTGCTTTTTTTTGCCTTTTCAAATGAATCAGGGTTCATAAGTAACACAAAACCAGATATATAAATCTTGTGTGTTGAAAATGATTACACATGATGAATAATTAAACACAATCTTTAAATAACAGAATAACAATGTGATAACCCAATAAATCAAAATAAGTGTTGAAAAATGCAACAAGCCGTGATGTAAATGTATTCAACATCAATGTGCGTAAAGAACAATAAATCAATGTGATAAGAGTGAAATAATGGCTTTGGCACAGTTGTTGGCTTCAAGCAGTTGATTGATTCTTGCGATGCAAAAGTGAATACGATAACGATAAACACCTCACGACCATGAAAACAAAAATTATGATGCTCATTTGCATGGTGTCAATGACATGCTTCCTGTCGCCGGATTACCTGAGTGCAGGCACACAGTTAAAGGCTGGAGACGGACTGCAACTGCTCACACAGCCCGGACTTGAACCATTGACCCAGGCCTGGATTGCTTCCTACGCACATGCCAGACCTGGAAGCAACACCAGCCTTATGGTGCTGACTACTGAACAGGCTGACATTCCGCTGGGGATTGCTTCTGAAGCTTACCTTAAAAGCCATCAACAGTTGTCGCAATGGAACCTGGTTGTCGGACGAAATATCATCGTGCCGGTTTTCAATTCGGCAAGCCCGTTTATGGAAACGATTTATCAAAAGGGTGTTTCGTTGGAGGAATTGTCGGAAATGCTTGTAAATCCAACAGCAATCCAATGGGGATCACTCCTTGGCGGAGGAAACACACAAGCCATTTCAATCCTTTTGGGACCCGGCGAATTGGTTGAGGCTTCGCTGATTTCAGGCTTGAACTTACCCGTTTTGGGTGCAAATGTCACACGATACGCAACACATCAGGAATTCGTCGACGCATTAAAAACCAATGTGTATGCAATAGGTTTCTGCTGCCTGAGCCAGGTCCTTGATGGTCCTGGATTTTTGCCCGGACTTACGCTGTTGCCTGTAGATAAAAATAACAATGACAGGCTTGATGCTATGGAGAACTTCTACCGTGATGCCGAATCGTTCAACCGTGCCTGCTGGATTGGTAAATACCCGGTAGCACTGTGTCAGGATATCTACGCCTTCTCATCACGTCAGGAAATTGACAAAAATGAGATGGAATTCCTCAGCTGGGTGTTGACTGATGGACAATCTGTGCTCACTGCAAACGGATTTGCCGGCCTTACCAATGGAGAGCGTCAGTCGAATATCGATAGGCTGGTTACTCCTGAAATCAGCATCACGGCTTTGCAGCCCGACTATGCCTGGGTTAAGGCTTTTGCAGTGATCGTTGCCGGTTTGCTCCTGCTCGGCTTTGTTGTCACCTGGTTATTCAGGGAAAGAAAAGCAAGGCTTGTTTCCGGCGGTGGCGGACCAAGAGGTATTTCACAGTTTAATGCCGAAAACATCGAAGCGCCGGCAGGCTTGTTTTATGACAAGACCCACACATGGACATTCATGGAAAATGATGGGTTTGTTAAAATAGGGATGGATGATTTCCTGCACCAGCTTACCGGTAAGATATCGCGTGTCAGTTTGAAAAAAGCCGGTGAAAGAATAGCAAAAGGCGATCCCATGGTGACGGTGATACAGGATGGAAAGCAAATTGTACTGCATGCCCCGGTTTCCGGTGTGATTATTCGCACAAACGACAAAATAGCTCACGATCTGACAGCCAAAACAGTGGCCGAGCAGTGGATGTACCATATTGAACCCAGTAACTGGAAGCGCGAAGTGCAGTTTCTGCTGATGGTCGATCAATACAAGGACTGGCTGAAGGATGAGTTCACAAGGCTGAAAGATTTTCTGGCAAAAAGCCTTAGCACACATGCCCGGCAGTATGCCCATGTGGTGTTGCAGGATGGGGGCGAGCTTAGGGGTGAATTGCTCTCTGAGCTTGGACCGGAAGTTTGGGAAGATTTTCAAAATCAGTTCCTTAACCGTTGATAGCCAATTCAGGTCATTATTGTATCACCTAAAATAAGCACATATGTCTTTAAGCAGAAGAACTTTTTTCAAGGCAATGGGAGCTACGGCTGTTGCCCTTTCTGTGGGCAAGGAACTCAAGGCAGGTCCGGAACCGGAAGGAGAAGCAACAGAGTTCAACGGCATGCTCTATGATATGGCCATGTGTCGTGGCTGTCACGGTTGTGAATATGACTGTGCCTATGCCCACGAACTGCCCGAACCCGATATTCCGAAAGACCCGCCTTTCAGGAAAACGGATGAGACAAGAAACACCGTCGTGAATAAGTATGAGACATCCAAAGGCAAGGTGTTCGTTAAAACACAATGCATGCATTGTAATCAGCCTGCCTGCGATGCTGCATGCCTGACCCAGGCCATGCATAAAACCGAAGAAGGTCCGGTGATATGGCGTGAAGATAAATGCATGGGTTGCCGGTATTGTATGATCTCATGCCCGTTCGATATTCCAAAGTTTGAGTACAAAAGCACCAACCCGCGCATTATCAAATGCGATATGTGTTTTACCCTGCAACAGCAGGGAGAAATCCCTGCCTGTGCATACAACTGCCCTTCAGGTGCGCTGATGTTTGGCAAACGCCGCGAACTGATCGCAGAAGCCAGAAAACGCATCAATGACAATCCGGAAAAATATGTGGATCATATTTATGGCGAACACGAAGCAGGAGGGACTTCATGGCTTTACCTTTCTCCTGTTCCTTTCGAAGAACTTGGATTTAATACCCACATCCAAACCAGTTCTTACCCCGGACTTACCAAAGGATTTATCTCCAGTATTGCACCTGTCGACATCTTGCTGCCGGCACTGCTTCTGGGTGTGTATGAAGCAACGAAAACACGAACCCAAACCGAAGAGGAGGAATAAGCATGAACAAATTAGTACAACCGCTGTACCTTGATAACCAGGAAAATAAAACCTGGAAATTCATCCTGAATGAACTTAAACCAAAAGGAAAGATTTTTTCTCCCTTTAACATCATTAGCTTCCCAGTAATCGTCACAGGGCTAATAATCATGTACATCAGGTTTACCCAGGGCATCGGCTCAGTTACAAACCTAAGTCAGGATATCCCCTGGGGACTTTGGATTGGCTTCGATGTAGTTACGGGCGTGGCCTTTGCAGGAGGGGCCTATGTGCTTGTCTTTATGGTGAATATCCTTAACCTGAAGCAATATAAGCCCATTCTCAGGGTAACTGTGCTCAATGGCTTCCTGGCTTACCTTTTTTATTCAGGTGCCTTGCTGCTTGATCTGGGGCGCCCGCTTAAAATTGTCAACGTCATCATTGGGAATAATTTTGGCGTTAGCTCTGTGCTGTTTTTGGTTGGCTGGCATTTTCTTCTGTATATGCTGGCACTGCTCCTCGAGTTTTCTCCTGCAATTGCCGAATGGCTCAATGCAAAGAAATTGCGTAAGGTGCTGAGTGGACTTACCATGGGGGCGGTGATCTTCGGGATTACGCTTTCGGTTTTGCACCAATCAGGCATCGGAGCACTTTACCTGATGGCAAAGGATAAGATTCACCCACTATGGTATAGCGAATACCTGCCCTTGTTGTTTGTGGTTTCAAGCATCTTCGCCGGAATTTCGCTCGTTATCATGGAAGGTTCGATCAGCCAGCGGGTTTTTGCTCATCAGCTGGACAAAGACAGCCACAAAACACACGACAACATTCTTGTCGGACTGGCAAAAATATGTGCTGCAGGAATGTTTGCCTACCTGGCCCTGTTGGTGATTGTTTTTGTTCATGGCAAGGACTGGCAATACCTTTCATCGCCCATGGGCTCATGGTATCTGCTTGAGGTGATCGGCTTCGTGCTGATGCCAATGGGGCTGTTCTATTACAGCTACCGGCGCCGGAAAGTAGGCCTCATCAAAATGGCTTCCATTATTACTTTACTGGGCATTATGCTCAACAGGATGAACATCTCGATCATCTGCTTTAAGTGGGATGCAGCCGAAAGGTATGTGCCCAGCTGGCAGGAGTTTGTGGTGACACTTACAATTATCTTCATCGAAATTTGGGTGTTCCGTTGGATTGTCAGGCGCATGCCGGTATTGCGTAAGTCGCCCGAATGGGTTCGTGGCGATCATTAACAGCATTTTGCCCGGAAGAATAACATGTCAGTGGTGGTCAGCCATCCTGGGATGCTTCCGGACCAGGATTAGTCGTAAACCTTAAAACAAAATAGTATGGAAACATTTCATTATTACAATATGTTCGAAACCAAGGGAATCGAATATTTGCTGACCATTGCTTTCTTTGTGCTGCTGATCCCTTTCTGGCTGATCCTCAATAAAAGGGTGGCCATAGCCAAAGGCATTCAGTATGCCCTCGGGGTGTTATCCATGGGAAGACTGTATATTCCCCAGGGAATTTTTTATAGTCCACAGCACACATGGACTTACCTGAGAAAGTCGGGCATGGCAAGGGTCGGTATCGATGACCTGATACTCCGCATCACTGGCCAGATAAGCATCAGGGAACTGAAAACAACTGGTGATAAGGTGCAAAAGGGCGAGCAAGTTGCTGAGATTGCCCAGGACGGCAAGCTGCTGAAGGTGTTTTCGCCCATATCCGGAACGCTTGTTTCTGTCAACGGACTTTCCGGCGAGCAACAACAGAACCTGCTGGAAGATCCCTATGGAAAAGGCTGGCTTTTTGAAATTAAACCAAGCAATTGGAAACAGGAAACACAGGCGTATTATCTTGCTGAAGAGGCTGTTAACTGGACTGCGGCTGAGCTTGTCCGCTTTAAGGATTTTCTGGCAGGGTCACTGGAAAAGCACGAAGGCATGCCTTCTATGATGGCCTTGCAGGATGGTGGTGAATTGCGCGAACACCTTTTGGCCGATCTGCCCAAAGGGGTGTGGGATGACTTTCAACAGCAATTTATGTCAGAGAAACAATAAATGACTGGCTATTGCTGGTAACTGTTGAATATTTGCTAAATTGCATGGCTTATCGGAACAGGGTATGATGTTATGTAAATGAGATAAACAGGGGCATTGTCCCTGAATGAATCAGTCTCTGCCGGTCATGCCGGTGCAGGCTGATTCAGGTATTTAAATCAAGCCGGAAGGAGGCACGCAATGAAACCTGCAGCAGAAGGGTTTTCCAGTAAGAAGATTGGGAAGTCGCTGATCATCCATTACCTGAAATTTCATTCGTCAATTTACAGCCGGGTTATCCTGATCATTGCCTTGTTGTCGGTGTTTCTGCTGATCTCATTCAGTGTCATTTTCAGTTCGGTCAACGAAAAATACCTTAACAGCATCATTCATCAGAATGGGCGCAATATTGGCTCCATTGTCGAAGGTGCATTGTATCATTCGATGCTCAGAAACGACAAGAGCGAACTGCACAATACCCTCGATATCATCAATTCGCTGTCAGGTATCGATGAGGTGAATCTTTATGATAACAATGACAGCCTTGTGTATTCGTCTTACGCTGCCGATGCCACCCACAAGAACAATCCCGATTGCATAAAATGTCACCGCAACCTGAATGCCTTGTTCTCCTGGCCCGACAAAACCTACCGCATTATCAATGTAAAGAGTGCCTGCAGCATGTATGCTCAGGAAAACAAAGACCGTTTTTTGCTTATCCGAAGCAAGATTATGAATGAGCGTTCCTGTTACACCAATGCCTGCCACGCCCATGGTGAGGACGACATCATGCTTGGTTCGCTGATTATTAAGATGCCGCTGGCCGAGTTTGATAAGGCAGTAGATCAGTCAAGCACCCGGTATTTCGTTTTTGCCATATTGGCAACGGTATTGCTGTCATCGCTTTTGGTGGTGTTTACCCGAAAAAACATCAAAAAACCTTTGCACGACCTGGTCGATGCCAGTATGGCTGTGACACGGGGCGACAGGGACAAGCGGCTGAATACAAAACACAACCAGCTCGATGATATGCGGATGGTTTCGCTGGCGTTTAACCAAATGCTCGATAAACTGCAGGCTGCCAACACCGAACTCGAAAACTGGTCGAAACAACTTGAATACAAGGTGCAAAAGAAATCCGAAGAGCTTAGTTCGGTACAAAATGAACTGATTCAGATCGAACGGATCGCTTCGCTCGGGAAATTGTCGGCTTCGGTGGCACACGAACTCAATAATCCCCTTTCGGGAATACTTGTATATGCCAAGCTGATAAGTAAACAACTGGCTCACAAGGACCTGGATGAAACCAGGAAAGAGACCATGCTCAAACACCTGAAGCTGATTGAAAACGAGACTAAGCGCTGCGGCGATATTGTCAGGGGATTGCTTGATTTTTCGCGAAAAGACCAGAGCGACTACGAACCAAGCCACCTTCACGATGTGTTGAGGGAGACCTATGAACTGATGAATCATCAGATGAAGATTGCCGGACTCGGATTTATTTTGCATAACACGGCCAGGGAAGACCTCATTTCGTGCAGCCCCAACCAGATGAAACAGGCCTGTGTGGCGTTGTTGGTGAATGCTGTGGAAGCTGTGGGGCCGAATGGCGAAATAGTGATGAAAACCTCCAACCCCGATGAACAGTCCGTTAAACTCGAAATAATTGATGATGGTAAAGGCATTGCCCCTGAAAACATGCCCCATATCTTTGAACCCTTCTTCTCGACCAAGCATGAAGCCAGCGGCATTGGGCTTGGCCTTGCCATCGTGCATGGGATCGTTCAAAGCCACAAAGGCTCCATCAATGTTGTCTCTGAGCCGGGAAAGGGAACCACCATTGCCATCACGATACCACTCATCAGAAATAAGGAAGATTAGCCATGATAAAGACAATTTCACTGCTCATCGTCGACGATGAGGAATCTGTAAGGGATTCACTCCTCAACTGGTTTGTTGAAGATGGCTATCAGGTAGCCTGCGCCGAAAACGCAAAAATGGCACTGAGTATGCTCGAAAACAGTCACTATGATATTGTGCTTGCCGACATCAAAATGCCGGGTATGGATGGATTGGAAATGCTGAAGCGGATTAAAACCATCAACAAAGAAACCATTGTGATCATCATGACGGCTTTCGCTACGGTGGATACAGCTGTACAGGCACTTAAAGATGGCGCTTTCGATTATGTCACCAAGCCTTTCGATCCTGACGACCTTTCTCACCTCATCCGCAATGCAAGCAAACAGATCAGCCTTGCCGCAGAGAATGAAACCCTGCGCAACAAGGTAAGCTCGCTCGAACATGTCGAAGACCTCATAGGCAGCAGCCAGGCCATGCAGTCGGTCCTGAAAGAAGTCGAACGCGTCGCTCCGAGCAATGCTTCGGTGATCATTACAGGTGAAAGTGGTACAGGTAAAGAGCTGATTGCCCGTGCTATTCATGCCAATTCACCCCGCAGGTTTTTCCCGATGGTCAGTGTCCATTGTGGAGCCTTATCAGAAAGCCTGCTCGAAAGCGAACTCTTTGGTCACGAAAAAGGCGCTTTTACCGGAGCGGTATACAACCGAAAAGGCCGTTTCGAAATGGCCGACAGCGGGACGATTTTTTTAGACGAAATAGCCACCATTTCCACCAAAATGCAAATCGAGCTGCTGCGTGTGCTCGAGTCCAAGAGCTTTATGCGGGTTGGTGGGAACAAACTCATCACCTCCGATTTCAGGGTGATCTGCGCCAGCAACCGCGACCTGAAAAAGATGGTTGAACACGGGAGTTTCCGCGAAGACCTTTATTACCGGCTTAATGTGGTTAACATTACCATTCCGCCGCTGCGCGAACGCATCGAGGATATTCCCGCCCTGGTCGATTATTTCATAAAAAAATACTGCATTTCAATGAGCCGGTCGGTGTTGCCGATTGAGGCTGCTGCCATGAAACGCCTTCAGGAGTTTGACTTTCCGGGTAATGTGCGCGAACTCGAAAACATGATCGAAAGGGCAATTGTTGTTGGCAATGGCAAAGAAATCAGGGTGAAAGACCTTCCGCTTGGTAAGGAAATCACCACGAGCCATGTCGAAAGCCTTGATGAACAGGAAAAAAGGCATATTCAATTGATTCTGAACAAATATGCCTGGAATATCTCCCGGGCAGCTAAAGCCTTGCAGGTTGATCGGGTAACCTTATACAACAAAATCAGGAAGTTTGGTTTAAAACAAGACGGCAAGGCCTGATGGCCTTTTCGTGATATCCTCCTGATGAGGGCAGGTCAAAACACCATGGCATGAGTTTGCATAAGATTACATTGGTATCCCTGGGCTACTTCGATCGCAAAATGCTCGAACAGGTGGCCAAAGCTGTGCAGCTGCAATATGGCGTTGAGGTGAGCCTAAGGGAGGAACATGTCGACATTAACAAGTATTTTGATGCAGGAAGAAAACAATACAACGGAAACCTGTTGTTGCGCGATATCGACCAACACTATGCCTCAGATGCCCATAAAACCATTGGATTGCTTTCGGTAGACCTGTTTATCCCGATTCTCACCTATATTTTTGGACAGGCGTACCTGAACGGCAGGGCAGGAATTGCTTCATTTTACCGGCTAAGCAATGAGCGCTATGGCCTTGAAAGCGATAAAGAATTGCTGACAAATCGTTTTAGCAAAGAAGTAATCCATGAACTTGGCCACTCCTATAGGTTAATTCATTGCCTTACACACCGTTGTGTGATGCAATCGAGTACCTATGTGGAAGACATTGACCAGAAATTACCCAGTTTGTGCCATGACTGTAAAAAGACACTTGGCCTGGCCTGATGCTTATTGCCTCCTATTTTCAAAAGGCCCTTTAATGCGTCTGTTCATGATCAATGAATTATCCAAAAGTAAAATGGGGTATCATTGTGAACAATAAATCATTTCTTTACCTTTGTACGATCTGCTGTTAACAAAAAAACAGATATAATATACTTACCATTAACAAGTTACAAATTTTACTGGAATGAAAAAAACTGCTTTGAACCAAATGCACCACGACATGGGAGGCAAAATGGTTCCGTTTGCCGGTTACGAGATGCCTGTTCAGTTTGAGGGCATTAATGTTGAACATGAAACAGTGCGTCTCGCCCTGGGTGTTTTCGATGTGTCGCATATGGGCGAATTCTGGGTCGAGGGACCAGATGCCTTTGAACTCGTTCAGCGCCTCACAACCAACGATGTTGCGGCATTGTATGAAGGCAAGGTGCAGTACACCTGCTTCCCCAACGGTAAAGGTGGTATTGTGGACGATTTGCTTGTGTATAAATTCAGTGATACAAAGTACCTGTTGGTGGTTAATGCAGCAAACATCGACAAGGATTGGGCATGGGTGAACGCCAACAATACCCGCGGTGTGAAACTGACAAATGCTTCTGATGCCACCTCACAGCTTGCCGTTCAGGGACCTAAAGCCCTTGAGGCCATGCAGGCTCTGACAAACGAAACCATCACCGATATGGAATATTACACCTTTAAGGTGTTGGAATTTGCCGGAGTGAAAAACGTGCTGTTTTCCACGACAGGTTATACCGGCGCAGGCGGATGCGAAATTTATTTTGAACATGCCGATGCTGAAAAAATCTACAAGGCAGTGTTGGAAGCCGGCAAGCCTTTCGGCATTAAACCCATCGGACTTGCCGCCCGCGATACCCTCAGGCTCGAAATGGGTTTCTGCCTGTATGGAAACGACATCAATGACACCACCTCACCCATCGAGGCTGGATTGGGCTGGATTACCAAATTTGTTGAAAATAACCCATTTACCGATAGGGCGCTGCTCGAAAAACAAAAGGCAGAAGGCGTTGATAAAATGTTGAAAGCCTTTGAACTGACCGACAAAGGTATCCCAAGACAACATTATGAAATTTGCGATGCCGCCGGTAATACCATTGGTGAAGTGACCTCCGGAACCATGTCGCCGATGCTGAAAAAGGGCATTGGTATGGGCTATGTACCTAAATCACATAGCAAACTTGGAACCGAAATCTTCATCAAGGTCAGGGATAAACTTGTTCCTGCTGTCATCGTCAAATTGCCTTTTTACAAAGGATAAATATGACATTTTGCCAAGGTTATGACTGTGATAATGTGCTCATTATCACGGTTTTTTAATTTGGTTTCATCGATAGGTGAATTGCACCAGACAAAAACAGACCTGTTTTCTGTAGTTTTGTGGTTCAAAAAAACAATATGCACAACGACCAGATTGATCAATTTTTATGGCAAACAGAACAGTTTGCTGATATACGGATATTGCGCTACAGGGTAGAAGGCTTCGAAAACCTGAGCATACAACAAAAAACCTTTGCTTATTACCTTTACCATGCTGCACTGGCAGGCCGCGACATCATTTATGACCAGCATTTCAAATACAACCTTCTGATCAGAAAAACCCTTGAAGCAGTGATCGGCCATTACCATGGCGACAAGTCTGGTTCCGACTGGGAAGAGTTTATGCTGTTCACCAAACGCGTATGGTTCTCCAATGGCATTCATCACCACAATTCGATGGAAAAGATGAAGCCGGGCTTTACACCCGAATACCTCGGCAAACTCATCGATGGTGTGCCTGAATTACACCTTCCACTGATCAAAGACCAATCGGTTGAGGAGTTTAAATCGTTTTTAACTGACTTGCTTTTTGATCCGGCCATTGCGCCAAAAAGGGTGGTTCAGGATCATGGAACCGACCTCGTAGCTGCTTCTGCCTGTAACTTTTATGAAAACATTACCCAGTCTGAAGCAGAATTATTTTACAGTAAGCTGGTCGACACCGCTGATGACCAGCCTGTTTCGGTTGGATTGAACAGCAAGCTGATCAAAAAAGATGGCGTGATCCGTGAAAAGCGGTATCATATTGATGGCATGTATGGAAAAGCCATCCGCAAAATTGTCATGTGGCTCGAGAAAGCAAAACCTTTTGCTGAAACTGAACTGCAACGAGAAAGCATCGAAAAACTTGTCCGCTTTTACGAGACAGGAAACCTGCGCATTTTCGATGATTACAGCATCAGTTGGGTAAAAGATACTGTGCCAGCAATCGACTTCGTCAATGGGTTCATCGAAGTTTACGGCGATCCGCTTGGCTATCATGGTGCCTGGCAGTCAATGCTTTCGATCAGGGATGAAGCAATGAGCAAGCGCTTTGGTATCATCAGTGACATGGCAGCATGGTTCGAGGAACATTCGCCCATCGATAAAGCGTTCAAACGTGCGGAAGCCGAAGGAGTAAGCTACAAAATCATTCAGGTGCTGACCCAGTCAGGAGATAATGCCCCATCATCGGCAATCGGTGTAAACCTTCCGAATGCAGATTGGATAAGGTCGACTTATGGTTCAAAATCTGTTTCGCTGGGCAATATTGAAGATGCTTACGACATGGCATCGAAATCAAGTGGGACCATCGAAGAATTTTACTTGCCCGAACAGCAGGACCGGGTAAGACAATTCGGGGCCATAGCTTCAAAAATTCACACCGGCCTGCACGAAGTTATCGGGCATGGCAGTGGTCGCATCCTGCCCGGCGTTGGCACACCGAAGGAGACACTCAAAAGCTATTCGAACGCCCTTGAAGAAGCACGGGCTGACCTGGTTGCGCTTTATTTCATGACTGATCCGGTACTCATCGAAAAAGGCCTGATTGATGATGAAAATGTCGGCAAGGCTGAATACGACAGTTATATCCTCAATGGGATGATGCGCCAGCTTGTGCGCGTCGAACCAGGCCAGCAGCTTGAAGAAGCCCATATGCGCAACAGGCAGTTGATCGCACAGTGGGTCTTTGAAAAAGGCAAGACTGATGCAGTGATAGAACAATGCACAATATATGGCAAAACTTTCTTTAAAATAAATGACTACCAGAAGCTAAGGGTGCTGTTTGGTGCCTTGCTTACAGAGGTGCAGCGGATCAAATCGACCGGTGATTATGAAGCCGGAAGAGACCTTGTTGAAACCTATGGTGTAAAAGTAGACAAGGACCTGCACATTGAGGTGCTTGAGCGATGGAATAAACTGGGAATTGCACCATTTGCAGGGTTTATCCAGCCGATGCTGCAAGCCGATATGCAGGAGCAAACCATCCATGATGTCAGGGTTAACTACCCAGATGATTTTACCACACAGATGATGTATTATGCTCATCACTATGCTAATTTGCCGGTGATCAACGATTAAGATCATCCGGCGCAAATTTCCATTTTTTCTAAGAAAATACGAAGTAAACGGGTCGTTTTTGCTGTGATTTCCGCTGCAATGAGTAACTTTGCGGCAATGAATTTCATTAATTATTATCAAACGAAACCATAACAATGAAAAAGTTTACTTCGATCATCCTGTTAATGCTTGCATTTGTCTGGATGAAACCACTCGTCGCCCAGGGACAATACAAGGTCATCAGGGGTGAGCGTCCTCCAGTTGATTACAGCAAACTCACTGCTGATTCCTATGTAAAAGGCGTGTTGAAAATCAAGTTTGCCGACAACATCAGCCGGGGATACAATGATTTGAAAGCTAAGGTCAATGAAGCAGGAACAGTTGAATTTGGTATTGCAGCGGTTGACGCATTAAATGCGCGTTTTGAGGCCAGCAGTGTTGTGCAGGATTATGCAGCCATTTCAGTTGGATCAGCCTATGAACAAAGGCATATTGCATGGGGATTTCACCTTTGGTACACCTTGCATGTCGACGAATCAAGCGACATTTTCAGCCTGGCTGCAGCCTATGCGGCATTGCCGGAAATTGCCGTTGCTGAACCGGAGTTTAAAAAAGAACTCATTGGCACCGTCACACCTTACGAACCTTCAGCAGATGCCGTTAAAACAGATGGCGATAAATCGGCCAACTGGGTGCCTAATGACCCCCGTTATGCTGATCAGTGGCATTACAACAACACCGGAGCAAACGGCGGAACACCCGATGCCGACATCGACCTGCCTGAAGCATGGGAAATGGAAACCGGTGATACCAATGTGATCGTAGCCGTCATTGACCAGGGTATTCAGTTTAACCATGTTGACCTGGTTGCCAATATGTGGTCGGGGATTGGATGGAATTTTGTTACAAACACATCCAACATCACTCCCGGTGACCACGGTTGCCACACTTCAGGAACCATTGGTGCAGTATCGAACAATAGTATCGGTGTTTCCGGTGTTGCCGGAGGTACAGGAACCGGCAACGGGGTAAGGCTGATGTCATGTCAGGTGTTTTCAAGCTCAAACAGCGGCGGATTTGCACAGGCACCAATCTGGGCAGCCGACCGTGGTGCAGCAATCTCACAAAACAGCTGGGGATATACCAATATGGGTGCGTACAACCAGGATGTGCTCGACGCCATTGACTATTTCAGTGTCAACGGTGGTGGCGATGCCATGGTTGGCGGAGGAATCACCATTTTTGCCGCTGGAAACAGCAATTCAGATGGCGCATGGTATCCGGGCTATTATTCAGTAACAATGGCCGTTGCAGGTACGAACAACCAGGACAAGAAGTCGTGGTATTCAAATTATGGCACCTGGGTCGATATTTCGGCGCCCGGTGGCGAAACCACTTCAGTGAAAGGTGTTCTCAGTTGCATGACGAACAATGGGTATGGATATATGGAAGGCACTTCAATGGCTTGTCCGCACGTTTCAGGTGTTGCAGCCCTCATTATTTCCAAAGCTTATGGCACCATGACACCTGATCAGGTGTGGGATGCCCTTGTAAATACAGTTGATGACCATTATGGTGTTAACCCCGGCTTTATCGGTAAACTTGGCTCCGGCAGGCTGAACGCCGCCAATGCGCTGGCTTCATTGAAAGATATTCAAGCTCCCACCAACCTTACTGCAGCTGTTGATCAGGCCACAGGAATGGCTACCCTCAACTGGGTGCACAACCAGGGCAATGGGTTCCAATACTACAAAATATACCGCGATGGGGAATTCATCGACAATACCGTCACGAAAACATTTCAGGATCAGCTCACTGATTATGGATATTATACCTACGCTGTTACTGCTTATTACGGTGGAACCGATGAGTCGGATTCAGCAGTCAAAACCACACAATATGGTTCAGCCCAAATGGTGTTGAGCAACGATACCCTTACCCATGAGCAATACATGGAACAAACAGTTACCGAAGATTTCATTATCTGGAACACCGGCGTGTTGCCACTCGATTACAGGCTGAGCACTTTCGGACTGACAAACCAGGCAGATGAGCTTAATTCGGGCAGCTGGTTTAATTATGAACCAACAGAAGGAACAGTTGCTGTTGGGGATTCGGCCATTGTGGTGTTGACCTATAATTCAACAGGCCTTGACCTCGGTACGTACTCAAAGAATTTTATTGTACGCTCAAACGACCTCAACAATGCCGTAAAAAGCATTCCGGTAACAATGAACGTGGTTGAACGTCACCCGTTGCAAATCACGGTAAGCATCAGCGAAACAGAAGTGTGCGTTGGAGAAACTGTGCAGTTGGGAGTTGAAGCCATCGATGGCTCCGGAAATTATACATTCAGCTGGACATCGATGCCTGAAGGCTTTGTTTCCTTTGAACAGAATCCACAGGTTATACCGATGGAAACAACAACCTATTATGTTACCGTTTCAGATGGTGAGGACGAACTCGTTGGTGAAGTTTCAGTAACGGTTTATCCTTACCCCGTTGTTGACCTTGGTACTGATCAGGCATACTGCGGCGAAGAGGCTGTAACACTTGATGCCGGCAACGAAGGCATGAGCTATTTGTGGTCGACAGGTGCTACCACCCAGAGCATCAATGTGACTCAGGCTGAGTTTGGCTTCGGATCGCACGATTTCTGGGTTGCCGTTTCAGGTCCAATCGGTTGCGCAAGTGGCGATACAGTTGCCGTGAAATACAATGCATTTCCTCCTGTTGCCGTGCTCGACCGCGACACCCTGCTGTGCGGCTCGGAACATTGGGAAATTGTACCCAGCGAAACCGCTTTTGAAATGCTTTGGTCAAATGGTGCTACAACAAATACCATTACTGTTGATACCATTGGATTTGGTTATGGTGTTCAGACCTATTACGTTGACCTTACTTCTGAAGATGGCTGCACCACCCGTTCAGGTGAAGTTGCCATTGAGTTTGTCGACTGTACAGGCTTGCATGAGAACAATGCCACAATCACCATCAATGCGTATCCGAACCCTGCCAGCGGCGCATTTGAACTGACTATAGGCAGCCAGTCGCAGGCTGATGCCCGGTTGCAGTTATTTAACGCATTTGGAAATTTGGTTGCTGAACAAACACTGAAGGCAAACCAAAAACAGCTGGTTAATATCAATGGCCAGGCTGCTGGAGTGTACACACTTGTTGTAAAACAAGGTGTCAATATACGTACACAAAAACTGATTATCAGGTAATAAGGGGTTTATCTCCTTGCGAATAAGAGGCTTTCCACGAGGAAGGCCTCTTTTTTTTGTGAGGCTTCTGTGAAGCCGGAATTTGTGTCGCGGAGCCTGAAAAATAATTTGTTTTTTGAATTCAGCCTGGATATTCCCTACTTTTGTGTTTACTGAGTATACATCAATATTGATTGCAATGCAACAGCTATTTACCTTAAAAACGGTCCTGAAAACCGTGGGCATTTGTGCTTTTCTCCTGGCGCATACCAGCCTTCTGCAGGCACAGGGAAACCTTGTGATAACTGAAAACAGCACCCAGGAAGAGGCCATCCAGATGATACAGGATGTTTTTGTGGGCAGCGATATGCAGATATTTAATGCAACATATTTGGGTAAACCATATTCCAGTGGGCGGTTTACGGGTGATGCAGGTATCGGGTTTACAAATGGTTTTTTGCTGACCACCGGAAGGGCTACCAATGCCTTGGGACCAAACAATGAATCTGGTATATCTGCTATATCAGCTTCAGGTAGTGACCCGGATGTGGCACAAATTGCTGGCGGACCATCATTTGATGCTTGCGGAATTGAGTTCGACTTTATTCCCGAAACTGACCACATTAGTTTTCGTTATGTCTTTGCTTCTGAAGAATACCCTGAATACGCACCGCCAACACCAAGTGCTTTCAACGATATTTTCGGGTTTTTTATCTCAGGTCCCGGAATCGACGGGCCTTTCCTTAATAATGCCCGAAATGTGGCCCTTTTACCAGGTTCTGTAACCTATGTGTCAATCAATTCAGTGAATCCGGTGGTCAATCCTGATTATTTTATTCAGAATTATGATCCGGTGATTAACCAGAATATCCAGTATGATGGCTATACCATCCTATTCATTGCAAATGCCACAGTAATTCCGAATGAACTTTACCACATTAAACTTGTCATTTCTGACATTGCTGATCCAGCCTATGATTCAGGCCTCTTTTTCGAGGCAAATAGTTTCACCGATCAGGATGCTACAGCCATTAACAGCAGGCCTGAAGACATTTACTTAAACGTATCGCCCAATCCTACCACAGGCCTTTTGCGCCTTAATGTGAACAGTGCTACATCGCAGCCAGGCTTGGTTGTGGTGGTAAATGCTTTGGGTCAGCAAGTGGTCAATCGTTTGGTGAATCCGAATACTGAAGCAGTATTGGATTTGCAGCAGCAGCCTGGCGGTATGTACACACTCATCGTGCGCCAGGGAGATCAGGTGTCGCGTCGGAAACTGATCATCAGCAAGTAAAATAATATTGATAAAAAAAGCCCCGGCAGGATTTCCAGCCGGGGCTTTTTTTTCGCTGAGCATCCATCAGATGGCTTCAGTAACAACGACCTTGGCCAACAGGTCAGCGTAAGGTATCACCAGCAATTTGCGTCCTTCGTAATCAACTTCTGTACCTGCATACTTTTTGAATAAAACGGAATCACCAATGACGATTCCGGGATTTTCGATATGCCCGATGGCAACTACTTTGGCAAGCTGTGGTTTTTCCTTTGCGGTGTCAGGGATAATGATTCCTGAGGCTGTTTTCTGCTCAGCCTTGTCGTTAGTAAGATCAAGGATGACATGTTCATTTAATGGTTGTAACTCTTTCATGATGAATGTATTTAATTGTTTGTATGTTGTTGAATTCCCAGAAGTGAATTGATGCGGTTGCGGTCGAAGCCCACAACAACCTCACCTTCAATATTTGTCTGTGGCACGCCCTGTTGGCCGCTCCGGCGCACCATCTCTTCGGCCGCTGACTGGTTCCGCGAAACATCGATCTCGGTGAACCGAATCTGTTGCGATTTCAGGTAATTTTTCAAGGTTGTGCACCATGAACAGCTCGCTGTGGTGTACACCGTAACATGCTTTTGTTTTTGACCACTGGCTGCTGCCTGCGCATGGTAGAGTGCATCCTGGAACAGGCCGATGTAAAATGAAGGATCATTGCATCCCTTGATCACGTTGGAATATTCTGTTCCTTCGAAAATCAGTAATGAGGGGACGGTACTGATGTCAAAGTGTGTGTGAATGTCTCTGACCTCATTGACATCGGCGAGCATTACCTGAAACTTTTCGGAAGAGGCGGCCGCCTTATTCAAATTTGCCAGGCTGCATTCACTGGCTTCCGAACCTGATTTGTACAGCAAAACATAGCTCTTTTCTCCTGGCTTAAGTTGAGATGCAAGCTCACTGTATGATTGAATTGTTTTAATTGGCATAATGAAGGTTTTTCATGGGGCTAATCAAAAGCTGTGCCAATAGGGTGGCGTCATACCATATTTGGTGTTGGGGTGACAATATTGCAGGCAGACACGTGAAATCCCGGCAATGGGGAAATTGCTAATAAATATACGGAAGCAGGCGCCAGCTTTTCTCCATATATGCGGCATATCCTTCGAACTTAAGCATCAGCTGTTTTTCTTCGAAATGCAGTTTAACTACCAGGTCAAACAACAGGACAATCACCGCGATGAGCCGTGGCCAGGTGAAATGGTCGAAAACGAGTGGGGCTACCACCAGCAACTGCGCCAGGTACATCGGATGCCTGAGCATACTGTACACGCCATTGGTGACCAACACGCCATCAGTTTTTGGTAGTGGTGCAATGTTGAAATTACCAATTTTCATGGTTAAAATTGCCACAACACCCAGAAACAAACCAGCAACTTCAACCAGCATCCCGTTGATTGATGGAGCCAGCCAGGGTCCGCTGATCATGATATACATCAGGCTGCTCAGCTGTAAAAAAACAAAAATATATGCAGGAATCTTTTTGCTCATAACCGTAAAAATAACTCCCGGCCTGCCGGTATTCCTTTGACACCGGCAACTTGGCAAGTAGTGAGTTATTTGGGCCGGGAGTCATCACAAAAATAAGGCATTCCTGATCAAATCAGCATATCGATTGCAAAGAATTGAAAATTCTTTTTGCAAGGATAAGCTGTCAGTAAGCAAACGCATGCTGCAGACCCGAAGTTACAAAACAGTTGTAGTTTTGGTCCTTAGGAGCGATGTGCTACCCCGGCCCGGACATTTTGTTTTAAACCATTCTAAATTACCCAAAAACAAGGTATTTAAACAGAAAAATCGCGGCTTTCCTGTTAAATTTGCTGGTTAGTATACGTGTGATTATTCAACAAAACACCCATGATGACAACAACAGCATCAGCAGGAAACAAGGGCACCGATGTGAGGTCCGACTGCCATATTGCGATTGAATTAATGCAGGGAGGTGGTCGCGTGCTGAACCTCAATAGCAAAGTTGAACGGATATTTGGTCATGCCATCAGGACACAAATTCACGCAATTCTCGATTTTTACAGTGTCGATCATGCTAAAATCGATGTAGAAGATTCCGGCGCCCTGCCACTTGTCATCGCCGCACGCATGGAGGCAGTTTTGAGGAAACTCATGCGAACCGACAAGGAGTACCTGCCTGAAATGCTTCCGCAGAACCGGGAGGAAACACGCCGCGACCGGCACCGTTTTTCGAGGCTTTACCTGCCCGGCAACAGTCCGAAACTCATGCTCAATGCCGGAATTCATTATCCTGACGGCATTATCCTCGACCTTGAGGATTCTGTTGCACCGGATAAAAAATATGAGGCCGCTTTTCTGGTAAGGAATGCCCTGAGGGCCGTTGATTATTATGGCGCTGAGCGCATGGTGCGCATCAACCAGGTGCCACTTGGACTAAACGATATACCTTTTGTTGCTGCCCATGGTGTAAACCTGATCCTTGTGCCCAAGGTTGAACACCCGGATCAGATCAGGCAGGTCAACGAGAAAATTGAAGAAGTCAGAAAGACGGCTGGTTTTTCCAATCAAATCTGGCTAATGCCAATCATTGAAAGTGCCCTGGGCGTGGTCAACGCCTACGCGATAGCAACGGCAGCAACCAATGTTGTGGCCATGGCAATCGGCCTTGAAGATTACACAGCTGATATTGGCGCCCGCAGGACCAACGAAGCCTGGGAGTCATTTTACGCACGCACCACGGTGGTCAACGCTGCCCGTGCTGCCGGAATACAACCCATCGACTCTGTTTTCTCCGATGTGGGCGATATGGAAGCCCTGGCCAACAATGTAAAAGCATCCAAATCACTGGGTTTTGATGGCATGGGATGCATACATCCACGGCAGATTGCGGTGATTCATGAGCATTTTGCTCCTGATCAGACCGAAATTGAAAAAGCAAAGAAAATTGTGCTGGCTTTCGAAGAAGCTACGCGAAAAGGCCTTGGAGTTGTAAGCCTTGGAACAAAAATGATTGATCCACCCGTGGTGAAACGCGCCTTGAAAACCATTCAACTGGCCGTGGGCCGTGGAAAACTCGACGCCAACTGGATGGAACAGGCTCAGCAACAGGCATAAACCCATTAAACTGAAAGCAATGAAAAAATACGATAACCTTGTTACCAATGCCCTGGGCCGTGTTGTGCCTGAAATCATCAACGGCGAGAAACATGTTCCGTTCATGGGCGTAGGAAAATATAAACCTGAAGGGCGAAAGCACGCCCCAACGATTGCCAGCTGTGCAGATTATCCTGCAGATGGCAACAAGCTCGTTGGAAGCCTTAAGGAAGCCCTTGTAAAAGCTGGTCTGAAGGATGGAATGACCATTTCGACACACCACCATTTTCGCGACGGCGACCTGATTGCCAACCAGATTTTCGACATTGCCCATGAGCTGGGGGTGAAAAACCTGCGGTGGTTCCCGTCGGCTTCTTTTTCCTGTCACAAAGTCCTCATCAAATACCTCGAAGACGGAACCATCCACCACATCGAAGGAAGTATGAACGGGCCCCTGGGCAAGTTCTGCTCCGAAGGTAAAATGGCAGGAGTGGGTATACTTCGCTCACATGGCGGACGTTATCAATCGGTACAGGATGGTGAAGTGAAAATCGATATCGCTGTCATCGCAGCGCCCACTGCCGATGCGTTTGGAAATGCAAATGGGGTGCAAGGCAGTGCTGCCTGCGGATCGCTTGGCTTTGCCCTGGCCGATTCACAATACGCTGATAAGGTCATTGTGGTTACAGATAACCTTGTGCCTTTTCCTTGTATTCCCTGGCAAATTCATGGAAATTTTGTTGATTATACCGTGCTTGTGGATAAGGTTGGCTTGCCCGAAAAAATCGTTTCCGGAACCACCCAGGTAACAAAGAGTCCCGACAGACTGCTGTTGGCCGATTTAACCGCACAGCTGTGTGAAGAAGCGGGCCTCATCTATGATGGCTTTTCCTATCAGGCAGGTGCCGGTGGAACCGCTCTGTCGATCGGTATTTATTTCAGTGAAATACTAAGGCGAAACAACTGGAAAGCCAGGTTTATCCGCGCCGGCAGCAACAAATATCCTGTTGCGATGCTCGAGGAAGGCCTTGTCGATTATATCCTTGACGGACAAACCTTTGATATGGAAGGCGTTAGGTCAATGCGCGATAACCCGAACCATGTTGGCACTTCACCTTTTACTTCTTACAATTATCACGGCAAAGGCAATTTTGCCAGCATGATTGACGTGGTAATCTTAGGAGCAACTGAAGTAGATGTAAATTTTAATGCCAATGTTGTTACCCACACCGATGGTTATTTGCTTCATGGCATTGGTGGATGGCAAAACTGCTTGTTTGGCAGGACAGTGATCCTTCCCATACCCCTTTTCCGCGACCGAATTCCGGTCATCCTCGATGAGGTAACAACCATTTGCGGACCGGGAGAATTGATTGATGTGATTGTGACTGAGCGGGGCATAGCCATCAATCCGCGAAGGACTGACCTGATAGATAAGCTGAAAGACAGCAAATTACCTATTAAATCAATTCAGGAACTGAAAGCAGAGGCTGAGGCCATTTGCGGTAAGCCTGAAAAAGCTCGGATAAGCGACGAAATCGTTGCAGCCATCAAGTGGGTCGACGGAACCATCATCGATGTAGTGCGAAAAGTGTATTGAACAGTTGACAAAACTGTGTGAGGCAGGTGTGGTGGTGACAAATATAGCCAGGTTAGTGGAATAAGCTGCTGAAATATTGCGTCTTATCAAACTGAAATACCTTTTGAGCGTAGCCGCCTCGGTGGAAATCGGTGCATGCACCAGAATCTTTATTTAGATTATTTCTTACTTTTGCAAAAGAAACAAAATCACAACCTTTAATATCATTTCCACATGAAATATGATGTAATTGTTATAGGCAGCGGTCCGGGCGGATATGTTGCTGCCATCAGGGCTTCACAACTCGGAAAGAAAGTAGCTGTTGTTGAGAAAAGCGAAATTGGCGGCATCTGCCTGAATTGGGGTTGCATTCCTACAAAAGCCTTGCTCAAAAGTGCGCAGGTGTTTAACTATATGAAACATGCCGCTGAATATGGCATCATTGCCGGCGCTGAGCCAAAGCCGGATTTCGAAGCAGTTGTTAAGCGTAGCCGTGGCGTTGCTGAAGGGATGAGCAAAGGTGTTCAGTTTTTGTTTAAGAAAAACAAGATTGAACTCATTGCTGGTTTCGGTGTGCTGAAGCCCGGAAAAAAAGTAGAAGTGACGGATGCAGACAATAAAAAAGCGGTATATGAAGCCGACCATATTATTTTGGCAACCGGCGCCCGTTCGCGCGAATTGCCAAACCTGAAAATTGACGGCAAACACATCATCGGATACCGTCAGGCCATGGTGCTGCCATCGCTTCCCAAGTCGATGGTTGTTGTTGGTTCAGGCGCAATTGGCTCGGAGTTTGCCTATTTCTATAATTCGATGGGTGTTGATGTAACGCTGGTTGAGTTCCTTCCGGCTATTCTGCCGATTGAGGACGAGGAAGTTTCGAAACAGCTCGAACGCTCGTTTAAAAAGGCAAAGATGAAAGTCATGACCAGCGCATCAGTCGAAAAAGTTGATGTGGTTGACGGATTATGCAAGGTGACAATTAAAACCAAAAAAGGTGAAGAACTCGTCGATGCCGACATCGTGCTTTCAGCAGTGGGCATCGCCACGAACCTCGAAGGCATTGGCCTTGAGGAAACAGGGGTTGCTACTGAAAAAGGCAAGGTACTTGTTGATGATTATTACCGCACCAATGTTGAGGGTGTTTATGCCATCGGCGACATTGTTCACGGACCGGCGCTGGCCCACACCGCATCACATGAGGGAATTACCTGTGTTGAGGCTTTCTGCGGACTGCATCCCGAACCACTCGATTATGGCAATATTCCATCCTGTACATACACAAATCCTGAAGTTGCTTCTGTTGGCATGTCAGAGAAACAAGCCATCGAAGCGGGATATGAAATCAAGGTGGGTAAATTCCCCTTCTCTGCCTCAGGGAAAGCCAGTGCGGCAGGCAATAAAGATGGCTTTGTGAAGGTAATCTTCGATGCCAAATATGGCGAGTGGCTTGGATGCCACATGATTGGTGACAATGTGACCGAAATGATCGCCGAAGCAGTTGCTGCGCGGAAACTCGAAACAACAGGACACGAAATCATTAAAACCATCCATCCGCACCCAACAATGTCGGAAGCCATCATGGAGGCAGCTGCTGATGCTTACGGTGAAGTTATTCACTTGTAGCATAGGGCAATATGGAACGAACAATGGAGAAACTGACAACGTTAAACAAGCGCCGTTATGGAAATTATCGAAACCAAAATTCCTGACCTGTACATCGTAAAACCTGTTGTGTTTGAAGATAACAGGGGATATTTTTTTGAATCCTACAACAAGGAAAAGTTTCTGCGGAAAGGCATCGACCAGAATTTTGTGCAGGACAACGAATCGAAATCCATGAAGCATGTATTGCGTGGACTCCATTTTCAGGCACCACCTTATGCACAGGGAAAACTGGTCAGGGTGATGAAAGGTGCTGTGCTCGACGTGGCGGTTGATATCAGAACCAATTCGCGTACATATGGACAGTGGGCTTCGATTGAGTTAACCGAATCGAACAAGTGGATGTATTGGGTGCCACCGGGATTTGCCCATGGTTTTGTGACCCTTGAGGACAACACTGTATTTTTCTATAAATGTACCAATATGTACAATAAAGCCTCTGAAGGAAGCATACGCTGGAATGACCCGGACCTGAATATCGACTGGGGGATTACAGACCCGATCCTGTCGGAAAAAGACCAGCAATCGCCGCTTTTCAGGGATTTTGTAAGCCCGTTCTAAGGATTTTTGTTGCCGACATGGCTTAGTTTGTAGTAGTTAACCTTGTTATTATCTGTCCTTTAGCATACGCTTTGGTAAGTATGAAAAAAAATGTCCTGATTGCGGTTTTGGCAACCTTGCTGTTCACTACCTTGTTCTGGGTCTGGTATTACCATCCTGACAAGCAGCAGGTTACTTCTGGCCCAACAGGCACTCAGGTAGTTGCAAATGCAGATGTTGCCCTTAACAAGGTAGTCAGTATCGCACTTCCTGAAATGATTCAGTTTGCCGAAGCAGAAATACCTCTGGAGCTTTTTTATGCCCGCGAAAACCTTGAGCGTGAGCTTATTGTAAATACCTATTGGCATAGCTCCACGCTGATGCTGCTTAAGAGGGCCAACCGCTGGTTTCCTGAGATTGAACCGATATTGGCCGAGCATAATATCCCCGATGACTTTAAATTTCTTTGCATGATCGAGAGTAACCTTACCAATGCCCGATCACCTGCCGGTGCCGTTGGGTTTTGGCAGTTTCTTGAAGGAACTGCAAAGGAATACGGCCTGGAAGTAAACAACGATGTGGACGAACGATACAATGTAACGCTTGCCACAAAAGCTGCCTGCAGATACCTCAGAAAGTCGTACGAAAAATTCAATGACTGGGCATTGGTTGCCGCTTCTTATAATGCAGGACAGAAACGCATCAGCAATTTCATCGAAGACCAGGAAGTTAATTCCTATTTCGATATGCAGATGGCAGAGGAAACAGAGCGCTACCTGTACCGCATCCTGTCGATGAAACTGATTTTCAGCGAACCTGAAAAGTATGGTTTCTTTCCTGATGTGGAATCACTGTACCCGCCATTGAACTATACGCTCGTGAAGGTTGACTTCGACATCAGGAACCTGACGGATTTTGCTGCAGGCTATGGAATAACCTACAAACTGCTCAAATACTTTAACCCATGGCTGCGGTCAAACAGGCTGTTAGTCAGGCCGGGATGTGAATACGAGGTCAGGATACCAGAGGGGCAATACAACAACACCCACCGGCGGTTGCGCCAAAAAGCCAGTCAACTCCAATAAAATTCTTTCCTTTGCAAAACAATATAAACACCTGAAAGTAATTCCGGAACGGGGCATTCAACAGATGCAGTAAATGCATCAGTTCAAGTGAAAAGGAAGAAAAGGAAAATATCATCATGAAATTGGGACGATCAATCATTACGTATTACCGCGCTGATGTGTCTGATTCAGCGTTATTATCATTCATGAAACATGAGTGATTTTCATTTGTCAGAGGATAAGTTCCTGGAGATTTCTGGTGCCAGGGTGCACAACCTGAAAAACATCGACCTCAGGATTCCACGAAACGAGCTTGTGGTTGTCACTGGTTTAAGCGGTAGCGGAAAATCATCGCTGGCTTTCGATACCATTTACGCGGAAGGGCAGCGCCGGTATATGGAATCTTTTTCCGCCTATGCACGACAGTTTATTGGCAATATGGAACGCCCCGACGTGGACAAGATCACCGGACTGAGCCCGGTCATTTCGATTGAACAAAAATCGGTGAACCGCAATCCGCGATCCACTGTAGGTACCATTACAGAGATTTATGATTTCCTTCGCCTGCTTTATGCCAGGGCATCTGACGCTTTTTCGTACACCTCAGGTGAAAAAATGGTGCGCTATTCCGAGGAGCAAGTCACCAGCCTGATCGCCGGGCAGTTTGCCGGACGGCGTATCTATTTGCTTGCCCCGGTCGTAAGGGGACGAAAGGGACATTACCGCGAATTGTTTGAACAAATACGCCAGGCGGGTTTCTTGAAAGTAAGGGTTGATGGTGAAGTCAGGGAAATTGCTTTCGGTATGCAACTCGACCGCTATAAGGTGCACGATGTTGAAATTGTGATCGATCGATTTCCTGTGCCAGCTGATGGAACCGCTGATCATCAGCGGCTGACCCAATCAGTGCAAACGGCCATGAAGCAGGGCAGGGGACTGATGCAGGTGCTCGACCAGGAAACCAACGCATTGCGCTACTTCAGCAAACTGCTGATGTGCCCTACGACGGGTCTCTCCTATGATGAACCAGAGCCCAACACCTTTTCATTCAATTCGCCTTATGGCGCCTGCAGCAAGTGCAATGGTCTCGGCGAAATTTCGGAAATTGACTTGTCGAAAATTATCCCTGATCCGGCGATCAACATTAAAAATGGCGGACTTGCACCACTTGGAGATTTTAAGAACAACTGGATTTTTAGTCAGATAGAGGCCATCGGACTTAAATTTGGCTTTACACTCAGTACAGCCATCAAGGATATTCCTGACGAGGCCATCGACGTTATTCTTTACGGATCAAACGAAACCTTTGAAGTAAAGAAAGAATACCTGGGCATTGTAAGCTCTTACACGCTCAACTTCGAAGGAATCATCAATTTCATCAACAACCAGAACAACGAAAACGCCAGTCCAGGAGTAAAACGCTGGGCTTCAAGCTTCATGAACCATATTACCTGCCCGGTTTGTGAAGGCTCCAGGTTGAAAAAAGAAGCTGGTTATTTTTTGATTGACGGAAAAAACATTGCCACATTGTCACGAATGGATATTACAAGCCTGGGAAAATGGATTGATGGCCTTCCTGAAAAATTGAGTGAACGTCAGTGGCTGATCGGTAAAGAAATTCTTGCTGAAATAAGCAAAAGAATTAACTTTCTGCTCGATGTAGGTATTGATTACCTGAATCTTAACCGTCCGGCCAACAGCCTTTCCGGGGGCGAGTCGCAACGAATCAGGCTAGCCACACAAATCGGATCGCAACTCACCGGGGTGCTATATATCCTTGATGAGCCCAGCATTGGACTGCATCAGCGCGATAACCACCGACTCATTGCATCGCTCAAACAGTTGCGCGATATTGGAAATTCAGTCATTGTGGTTGAACATGACAAGGATACCATCCTCGCGGCTGATCATGTAGTCGACATTGGACCTGGAGCAGGAATCCATGGTGGCTTTATCGTTGCCCAGGGAAAACCAGGTGAAATGATCAATTGCAACAGCATCACCTGCGATTACCTGAGTGGCAGGCGGAAAATACTTGTACCTGAAAACAGGCGTAAAGGCCACAAAGGGAAAAAAATAGTTTTGTATGGTGCCAGCGGGCACAACCTGAAAAACATTGACCTTGAATTGCCATTGGGCAAGATGATTTGTGTTACAGGTGTTTCAGGCAGCGGTAAATCAAGCCTGATCAATGAAACCCTTTACCCGATCCTGAGTGCCCACTTCTACAACTCGGTTCGCACCCCATTGCCCTATCAACGCATTGAAGGACTTGAGTTCATCGACAAGGTAATCGAGATTGACCAGTCACCGATTGGCCGCACGCCACGGTCAAACCCAGCTACCTACACCAAGGTCTTTGATGATATCCGCAAGCTTTTTGGCGAGTTGCCCGAATCAAAGATCAGGGGATACAAGCCAGGCCGCTTTTCGTTTAATGTGAAGGGTGGGCGTTGTGAAACCTGCAGCGGTGGAGGTGTGCGGATTATTGAGATGAATTTCCTGCCCGATGTGATGGTTGTTTGCGAAGAATGCAATGGTAAAAGATACAACCGCGAGACATTGGAAGTCAGGTACCGGGGCAAATCCATCAATGATGTGCTGAACCTGACCATTGATCAGGCTGTAGATTTTTTTGAAAACATACCCTTTATCGTTCACCGGATTAAAACACTGAAAGACGTCGGACTGGGCTACATCAGTCTGGGGCAACCCTCAACAACCATTTCGGGAGGCGAAGCGCAACGCGTGAAGCTGGCTGGAGAACTTGCCAAGAAAGATACAGGAAAAACCCTATACATCCTCGATGAACCAACAACCGGGCTTCATTTTGAAGACGTCAGGGTTTTGCTTGACATGCTGAATAAACTCGTCGAGAAAGGCAATACTGTGCTGGTGATCGAGCACAATATGGAAGTGATCAAAATGGCCGACCACATCATCGACCTGGGCCCTGAAGGAGGCGAACGGGGTGGAACAATCTGGTGTTCAGGCACGCCCGAAGAAGTGAGCCAACACCCCCGGAGTTACACTGCCAGATACCTGAAAGAGGAATTGGCAAACTCACTTGAGATTACACCCCGGTAAGCCTGTCAAGGTTTGCGTCACCAGGAAATCGGGCCTGATGCGTCTTCGTTTTTTTTAATCATTTCTTTTGTTACTTAAAACTTAAGTTTTACTTTTATGCAGTTAAAACACGTGAACTTTTCCATTTACTGATTGCAAAAACTTACTTAATATGATTGACCTTTCATGCTCTTATCTTGGCTTACAACTGAAAAGCCCAATTATCGCTGCAAGCTCCGGATTTACTGATACAGTGCATAAGATTGAACAGCTCGAAAAACACGGGGTAGGCGCTGTTGTGCTTAAATCAATCTTCGAAGAGGAAATTACGCTTGAGTACGAAAAGGCCTTGAGAGACGAAGCTGACAAAACAGGTCGCGAAGAGTTTCTCGATTACCTCGATGTGCGCATCAGGCATGAGAACCTGACGAAATACATTACCCTCATCAAGGAAGCCAAAGCCAGCGTTCAGATTCCCATCATCGCTTCGATCAACTGCAGGTCGTCGCACGAATGGATGAGCTTTGCCAAAGAAATTGAAAATGCCGGAGCAGATGCCCTCGAATTGAATATTTTCATTCTGCCATCCAATATTCAGCACTCAAGCGAAGACAATGAGCGCCTGTATTTTGAAATTGTGAAGTTCGTAAAGGCTAAAATCAATATCCCTGTCGTACTTAAAATCAGTTTCTATTTCTCGAACCTTGCCCAGGTTGTACGCGACTTATCGTTTTCAGGCATCAAGGGCCTGGTATTGTTCAATCGGTTTTATAGTCCTGATATTGATATAGATAAACTGGAAGTAACTCCTTCAAATGTGCTAAGCCAGCCAGGCGAAATTGCTATGCCATTGCGTTGGATCTCGATGATGTATGGCAGGGTGGGTTGCGACCTTTCCGCTTCTACAGGAGTTGCTGATGGAAAAGCCGTTGTCAAGTTGCTGCTGGCTGGTGCGACAACAGTGCAGGTTGCCAGTGCCTTGTACAGGCATGGTATGGGATATATCGACGTCATCCACCAGGAATTACGCGATTGGATGGAACAACACGACATGAAAACCATCAGCCAGTTCAGGGGGATGTTAAGCCAGTCGAAACACAGTAACCCTGGCGTTTTTGAGCGTGTACAGTTTATGAAATACTTTAGCGACAAGGAAACTTTATGATGAGCCAACAGGAAGAAAACAAGATACGGAACGCCTTTAAGGCCAAAACGTGGAATGAGGTAAAAACGCATGACTCCTGGTCGGTGTTTAAGATCATGGCGGAGTTTGTAGATGGTTTTGAAAAACTATCGAAAATAGGGCCTTGTGTTGCCATATTTGGCTCGGCCCGGACTTCCTCATCTCACCCTTATTACCGCCTGGCGGAAGAGATTGCGTACCTGCTTACTAAGAAAGGATTCGGCATCATCACCGGAGGTGGCCCGGGTATCATGGAAGCCGGAAACAAAGGTGCCCATTTTGCTGGTGGTAAGTCGGTGGGCGTCAATATTGAGCTTCCTTTTGAACAACATCCCAATCCGTTTATCGACCCGGATAAGTTTCTTGAGTTTGATTACTTTTTCGTACGCAAGGTGATGTTTATGCGGTATTCGCAGGGCTATATCGTGCTTCCCGGCGGATTTGGAACCATGGATGAGCTTTTTGAGGCAATCACCCTGGTACAGACACAGAAACTGGTAAAATTCCCCATTGTCCTGGTAAAAAAAGACTACTGGAACGGCCTCTTTGAGTGGATCAAAGCACGCATGGTAGAGGAAAAAATGGTCAATCCCGATGACCTTGATATTTTCAAAATTGTGGATACAGCAGAAGAAGCAGTGAAGATCATCGAAGATTTCTACGGGAAATATGCCTTAAAGCCCAATTTCTGATGTCGCTGCGCATTACAGAAATTCCCATTACAATTATCGGCATTGAAGATGATGGGTTTCACCTGTTGGTAAAGGGACAAATAAACGGACTTGATGCCAATTTTCTGATCGACACAGGGGCTTCGCGCTCAGTTTTTGATCAAACTGGAATTTTGGCCTATATCGGTGAGGTTGACTTTGAAGACAATGAAAAACTTTCCACCGGTCTGGGTACGAATTCAATGCCAAGTCAGGTGACCAATATACAGTCCATTGCTTTTGGCGATTTGATTGTTTCGGATTATACAGCCATAGCCATTGACCTGAAACATGTTTCAGCATCCTATGAGAAACTTGGATTGCCGCAAATCGATGGCATACTCGGAGGCGACTTGCTGAAGCGCTTTCGCTGTGTAATCAATTACAGGACTAGAAAAATGAAGTTTTATTCGTAGACGATCTGAGGCTTACGGACGGATGGAATCTGCCAACGCAAGCATGGCCGTTATCGTTTTCCAATTGCGAGTTGTCGCAGCCAGTTTCAGTTTCCCCTCGATGTAATTGTTGTTTAATTTTGCGTTTCCGTAGCTGCCATCGATCTTTAGGAACAGATGGTCACCATCAGCAATAAGCTGTTCTCCCACGAATACTTTCTCCCTGAGTTTGTTCATACCTTCCTGATCTGGAACTGATTTTAACAGACAAAGAAACAGGTTTTCGGTGCCTGATGCATGATCTGCAATAAACGGATTGGATAATATGATGCGCCGGATTGCTTCCTCTGTATGGATAATCACAGGTACTTCAAATCCAAAAACAGCCTGTATCCCGTTGGTGATTTTCATTTCAATGGCTGACTGAAATTCATCTCCGGCAGAGAATACAATATTCCCGCTTTGAATATAGGTCCGCACATGATGAAATCCCAATGAAGTCATCATGCTACACAGCTTGTCCATGGGTATTTTTCGGTGACCGCCAACATTGACGCCACGGAGAAACGCCAGGTATATGGTCATGCACCCAGGAACTTAAGGAGCTCATAAACCAGAAAAACCGGCCAGACCAGGGCTTTAAGAAAACCAAGCACGCCCATCCAGAATCCGGTGGCATGTGCGATATAATAAATGGCGGCACCGATGAGGCCGAGTCCGTAAACAGCGCTTTGATGCGCATTGTTGTGAATGTCACTTTTCATGTGTTTGTTGTTTTAAATTTTTATAAATGTATGTGTTTCAAATAATCATTCTGTATTCGCGATTTCTTCAACGGTTTTTACTGATCAGGAAACTTTTCCGGGCGACCATAAGCAGGATTATTCAGGAAGTTGTTGTCCTGTAAAGATAAAATAAACGCTTTAAGATCTGATTTTTCCTGATCTGTCAGCTGCACGCCGCCCATCAAAACATGGTGCATCAATGGATCAACCTGAGGCGAAAGCCTGACCTGGTGCGAGTAGAAGTCGATTACCTCATCGAGGGTCTTGAAGCGGCCATCATGCATAAACGGCCCACCACGCGATATGTTGCGCAGCGTAGGCGCTTTGTATGCACCTTTATGCATGGGATCACCGGTGATGTGATAGCGGTCGGCAATATCCTGATCAAACACGGTGTCCTTGCCATTATTGTAAAACAAATGTGTGGTAAACAATGGATTACCCCCGCCACCATGGCAGTGAAAACAATCAGCGCCTTCTTCTGTTGTAAACAGCACGTAACCGTTCAATTCGCCTTGGTTTAGCTGGATTTCGCCCCGCAGATACTGGTCAAAACGGGAGTCGGCCGAAACCAGGGTGCGCACAAACTGTGCAATTGCACGCTCAATGTTTCTGAACGTGATGTTGCTGCTGCCAAAAGCGGCCTGAAACAACGCTGGATAACCGGTGGTTTGCTGGAAAAGCGCCTTCACACGTGTGGTATCGCCCATCATTTCATCTTCGGCCATCACCGATATCCTGACGATATCTTCAATAGACCTTTGGCCTGTGATTGGGTTATTGGTGAAAATAAACCCGTTCCACCCATAACCACTGCTATTCCATACAAGGTTTACCAGCGGTAGCACCACATGCGTTGTTTGCTTGCCCGACAAACCGTGTACATAACCTCCCTGGAAGACTGGATGGTCAATGCCCGCTTCAAAATTATTCGACTGGATGTGACAGCTTGAGCAGCTCATGAGCGAGTCAGCATGTGTCCTTCCGCTGAGCCTGCCATCGTAAAAAAGATACCTTCCCAGGGCAACACCTTCGACGGTGAGTGGGTTATCGGTTGGAATATTCAGCTTATTGGGAAAAGCAAAAGGAATCTCAAAAGGGTAAGGCGTCGGTTTAAATGCCGGTCCTTCATGCTTGTCGCGACAAGCGCTCAGCCCGACAAAAAGAATAATTGCAAAAGCAGACGTGAAAATAAACCGGGTTCGCGACATGAAACTAATTTAACGGCTTGACTATAAACACATCGTGACCATTTTCAGACGCTGATTTCAATGCATCCTGCTGTTGCATGATGCTGCCGCCCCAAACATTATGGTCATAAGTGTTTGGCGTCCTGAACCAGTTTTCGACCTGCATCTCGATTATGAATTCAAGATTACCCCCGTCGATAAGGCTTGCATCTGTGCCAGTCAGGTTTACACGGAAGTAATTTGGTACAAATGCGACAACGGGGCTGAGCTTCTGTGGCGGATGAAATCCTTCGCAATGCAGGTATTGGTTGCTTGCACCAAAATCAAACAGAATATCCCTGTCCGAGCCCGTATAAATCTGCCCTGTACCCAGGTGGAAATTGAAGGGCGCTTTTAAGCCATCTTCATTGATCCACTTGCCGTTAAGTTTCATATAATGATACCCTCCGCCAAGATATTCGGGCCAAAACATAAAGGATTCAGGAGGATTTACAAAACGGTTCGAAATATTATTGGCTTCGTCGAGACCAAAGGTGAAGGCAATGCCTTTGTAATGCCCCGCCGGAACTGGCATCCAGGCTTGAATGCGCATGCTTTCAGGGATGTCAGTGTCCACATAATAAGCGCTGTTATCTGCATCCAGCGCAATATTGCTGCCATCATCAGCGACAAGACTGATGTCTGAAATAAACCACTGTATTTCATTGATCAGATAGTGGTTACCAGCTTCGTTGGTATACATCAATGAGTCTGTGATCAATGGATTTCCATCAACGGTATGCCTGATATGGATGGTAATACTGCCTGTTGCAGGCGATTCCTTTTGGTTGTCGTTGCAGGCTGTCAGTCCGATGCCCAACGCCACCAAAAACCAAAGGACTTGCTTCTTTGCCATGATAGTGCACTTTATTCGAGCTGAATGAAGCACAAAAGTAAGGCCAATTTACCAGAAAGTAAAGCAAAGCGCTTATTTAGACCGGGTATTAAATAAAGCCGGTATTCTGCCCGATAATGCCTAATTTTGCAGGCCAAATAACGACACATGATAAAGTTTAAACCAGGCGATAGGGTCAAGTTTCTGAACGAAAAAGGAGGCGGGATCGTTCGCCGGATCATTGATAGCCGGATGATACTGGTAGCCATTGAAGATGGATTTGAAATACCGGTGTTGGTGAATGATTTGCTTCTTGCTGATGGTCCGCAGGAGCCGGAAAAACGAAACCAGGTTGCAGAGTCTGTACGCCAGGAGATAGCACATCAGGCTGAAGAAGAGGACGCTGCACGCAGGGGTAGCCTGAGGCGATTTGCCAAAAGCCCGGAGCAGGAAGGTATTTACCTTGCCTTTGTGCCACACGATCAGCAATGGATCCTGACCGGTTTAATGGATGTGGTGCTAGTAAATCACAGCCCGGCTGAGTTGCTTTATTCCATGAGTCTGCAGGAAGATCGGGAGTTGGCGAATGCTGACTATGGACAACTGGCCCCTTACAGCAAGGTAAACATCGAAACCATATCGCGCGACGACATCAACTATTGGTGCAAAGGAATCATTCAGGCATTACTGGTGATTGAGAAAAGCCGTGAAGCTTACCTGCCTTTGCACGCACCCTTCGATATCAAACCCAGTAGGTTTTATAAAGAAGGAAGCTATGTGATGTCGGGTGTGCTTGGCGATAAGGCCTTAATGGTAAACCTGAGCAGCCTTGTGGCACTTTTGGCCAGCGAAACACAAAGTCAGATGCAGAAATTTGACTTGCCTGTTGATGAACCCATGAGGAAAATAGTGAAAGAAACCGCGATGATCGATAAACACCGACAGTCGCCAGGCGTTGCCGTTGTGGACCTGCATATTGGTGAGTTGGTTGATAATATTCTGGGAATGAGTAGCAAAGATATGTTTGCGCTGCAGATCAACTATTTCCACAAGGCCCTCGAAAGCGCCATTAAAAACGATTACGAAAAGGTTACCTTCATTCATGGTGTCGGCAACGGCGTGCTGAAAGAAGCCATCGCCAATGCACTAAAAAACTATGAAGGAACCGAAAACCGCATGGCTTCAATGAGTAAGTTTGGTGTTGGCGCCATTGAAGTCATCATCAGGGATAAGTCCTGATAATTATATCTATTTGGTAACGAATTGCTTAAATTATTTTAACCAGAATTTAACTTTTTAAACCTGGTTTGCTGGTCACATTTTGCCTTATGGCTGTGTGATTTTGCTTATTTTTGGCTGATTAATAATTAGTATTTACTCAATACGAGAACAACAATATGCTAAAGAAAATCCTGAACTTCTTATTTTCAATGGAAATTATGGGAATAATGGTCATTGCCTTTGCTGTTTCCATTGCTGTGGCCACCTTCATTGAAAACGACTTTGGTACGGCAGCCGCCAAGGCGGTTGTGTATAAAGCCACATGGTTCGAGCTGCTGCTATTGCTGCTTGGTGTAAACCTGATCGCCAATGTGTTTCGCTATAAAATGTACCGGCCGCAAAAACTGACCATTTTTGTCTTTCATATTGCATTTATACTCATCCTGCTTGGAGCAGGTATTACCCGATTCATTGGTACTGAAGGCGTAATGAATATCCGTGAGGGAGCCAGCGCCAACACCATGATGTCGGATGTTCCGCACGTGATGATCGAAGCCTATGCAGGCAATCAGAAGCTTACCACAGATAAGCCGGTTTTGCTATCGGTACTCAACCAGGGTGCTTACAGCACAAGCTTTGAGGTCGACGGAAAGAAAGTCAGCCTGCATTCTACCCGTTTTGTGCCAAATGCCCAGGAAGTAATGACAAAGGGCGAAGGCGGAGAACCCTATGTTTCCATGGTCGTATCAAGTGGAATGGGCGGCAGAACAAACCTTACCCTGAAAAAGGGTGAACAAAACTCCTTCAATGGCCTTAACTTCGTCTTTGACCAGGAGTTCGACAATGAAGCCATTAATTTAAGTTATGCCGACGGAAAACTGAGCATCAATGCACCAGCTGTTATTACCGCTATGGCCATGGTGGGAGGGACGGTGGATACCCTGATGCCCGGAACCTGGAATGCATTTGAAACCAGGAAATTATACAGTTTAGGCGACCTGAAAATCGTGCTCACTGATATTGGCGAAAATGGCAAAATTGATTACCAATCCTATTCCGGAAAAGACATGACTTTCATGGGTGCACTCATGATCGAGCTAAGTTCAGGAGATGAAAAAAAGGAAGTTGTGCTCAGGGGCGGACAGAATTATACGGGTGAAATCACCAAAACTGAGATCAATGGAATAAAACTCAGGATGGCCTATGGCGCTAAAATTGTTCCGCTGCCTTTTTCGATCCAGTTGACAGATTTTCAGCTCGAACGCTATCCGGGTTCTAACAGTCCGGCTTCCTATGCCTCTGAAGTTATGCTAATCGACAAGGAAAAAAATGTGACCATGCCGTATCGGATTTTCATGAACAATGTGTTGCAATATCGTGGTTATCGTTTCTTCCAGTCATCATACGACAAGGACGAAATGGGAACTGTATTGTCTGTTAATCACGATGCTTATGGAACGATTGTTACCTACCTGGGATATTTTCTGATGGCACTTGGTATGGCACTTTCGCTCTTCAATAGCAAGAGTCGGTTTGCAGCCCTCGGCCAGCTCATTGGCAAAGCTAAGCCCGCCGGGAAGTCGCTTGCTGTTATTGTGTTAATGATTGCACTTTCAGGACCGGCAATGGCACAACATGGGCACACCAAAACCATTTCCGACACAAAAATTATCGACAAGCAACACGCAGATAAGTTTGGCCAGTTGCTCGTTCAGGATCATGATGGACGCTTGAAACCAGTCAGCACCCTGGCAGGTGAGCTGCTGCGCAAAGTGTCGAGGAAAAACACCTTTGATGGACTAACGCCTGAGCAGGTTTTGCTGGGAATGTTGGCCCAACCTGATGTTTGGCAAATGATTCCGACAATCAAGGTAACCCACCCGCAGCTTCGTGATTTTGTGGGCATGCAAGTCAAACTTGCTGCATTTTCTGATTTTCTTGATATGAAAAACGGCGGTGGATATAAGCTGAAAGAACTGGTTAGTCAGGCTTATGGCAAAAAACCATCTGAGCGCAGTAAATTTGACAATGATGTGATTGCGGTCGACGAAAGGCTCAACATCAGTTATATGGCCTATACCGGCGACCTGTTGAAGATCCTACCTGATCCACGTGATTCGCATAATCCCTGGTTAACTCCGGGTACAAAAACTTCAGGCCTTAATGCAGAGGACTCCACCTTCCTTGCCGAAGTAATGCCTTACTATTTCAGCTCACTTGCATCGGGCGATATGAAACAGGCCAATATGCTGCTTGACGGCATTATCTCTTATCAAAAGAAGTTTGGCGCCGACATCTTGCCAAGCCCTACAAAGGTTCACTTCGAAATTCTGTACAATAAATTGCAGATTTTCGACCGGCTTGGCAACTATTTCGGCCTTGTTGGTATGATCATGCTGGTGCTGCTGTTCATGCAGATTTTCCGTGAACGGAAGTGGATCAATAAGGTGGTGCTGGTGTGTTATGGCATTGTCCTAGTGTTCTTTGCATTGCAAACGGCAGGGCTTGGAATGCGCTGGTATATCGCCGGAAGGGCGCCTTGGAGCAATGGCTACGAATCGATGATTTATATCGGATGGGTAACGGTTTTAGCAGGGATAATCTTCTCACGAAAATCACAAATGACCATCGCTGCCACATCCATTTTGGCTTCTATCATTCTCATGGTGGCTCACCTGAGCTGGATGGACCCCGAAATCACTAACCTGGTACCTGTACTGAAATCATACTGGCTGACCATACACGTTTCGATCATTACAGCGAGTTATGGATTCCTTGCACTGGGTGCATTGCTTGGTTTCATCAGCCTTGTGCTGATGATTATGAAAACCAACAGCAACCACGAAACCCTGAAATTGAAGATCAGGGAACTGAGCTATATCAATGAACGCACCATCATCATTGGACTGTACCTGCTTACCATCGGAACCTTCCTTGGCGGTGTGTGGGCTAATGAATCATGGGGCCGTTACTGGGGATGGGATGCCAAAGAAACCTGGGCCCTGGTCACCGTACTGGTGTATACCTTCATTGCCCATATGGGTTATACTCCCGGGCTCAAAACAGATTATTCGTTTAGCCTGATGACATTGATTGGCTATAGTGCTGTGATTATGACCTATTTTGGGGTAAACTATTACCTGTCGGGGTTACACTCCTATGCTGCCGGTGATCCCATGCCAGTTCCCACATTTGTGTATTACACAGTGGCTATCATTTTCACTGTTGCCATATGGGCTTTTGTGAAGGAGCGAAAGTTTCAAAAAGCGTAAATACTGCCATAGTTCATTAGTATGAACATGCTATACAAAGAAGCGCGAAGCCGGATCAGGAAACTGATCCGGCTTCGCGCTTAATGCATTGAACGCCGTTGTTATTTGGCGTCTCCGCTATTGAAAAACTCAGGCTTTACAGTGAGCTGAAGCCAGGCCCATGATGAAAATTTGCTTTCACCAACAGGGATGTTTTGCAGTTTCTCAAGCGACTCACCGGGAAGCATGAAGGAGTAACCACCCGACAAACCAACCACTTTGTTGAATTTCAGGTTAAACCACAAATCGACTTCATTGCCCAACTGCGACTTCAGGAAATCTGTTACAGGCGCTGTGGTGGCGTCAGGAACCTGCCTGTTGAGTGAAAAGTTATGGTATTCAGCTGTCAGGTGTAAGCGTGGGGTGACAGCATAGTCAACAACAGCAAAGACATCATTCAGGCCACCGTTAGCGGTCGACTTCGGCACATTGTTAAAGTAGTCCATATAGCCCAAGAACTTGTGTCTAGTGCCATACAACAGATCAAACAGATTGTCGGAAGACTGATTGGATTGATCATCACCTGATAATGCCGTGAAACCAGCGCCCAGACTAAGTTTCTCGAAACGATAATCGGCCCGGTAGTTGAAATTCCAGGCACTGACCTTGATGCCTTTCACATTTCGGCCGAACTGGTAGTAAAAGCTTCCCCAGGTATTCAGGTGATCGTTGCTGTAAGTAAGGTAAGTGCCAAGCGATTGCCGCAGGTAAAGCACTTCACTGCTGTCGTTTTTATGAAAACCTGACGACACAGTAATTACGGAGGCAGTAAACTGCTTGTTGACCGCATAGGCTGCCCGTGCAAAATTCAGGGTTTTCATTTTGCTTGCGATATACGGGTTTCCAAACAGATTGTCAGTCTGGTTGTTATAGGATATCCCAAGGTCAAAGCTGACTTCAGATACCTCATACTGGAAAAGACAGGCATCATAGCTGAGTGTGTTGTTGCTCCAGTTTCTTATCGATAACAGCCGTGAATCATCATACTCAAAATACTGCCGGCCGATTTTAAGATTTGCATGCTTCCGGAACATGAACTGAACCCAGGCTTCGTTGAGTTCGACACTGCCGTTATCGCCAAAGACACCGGTAGAGTTGAACACGGTTTCATCTCCCCAAAGTCTGACATCCTGGAAACTCAGGCCGGTTTTCAGCCAGTCTTTCTGATAATACAGTTGCGCCCTGCTTCGCTGGCTGATGAGGTAGGCGGTGTTTTTATCCTCTGAGGATAAATTGCGGTAACCATTTCGGGCTTCTGCCCTCGTTCTGAACTCGCCACTGATGCTGAACTGTGCCTGTGAAGGCAATGCCATCATAAAAAGGATGGCTGTAATACTGTAATAATGAAAGTGTTTAATCATAAAATCTAAAATCAAGTGGATTAATAAAACATGCCCCGAAGGTATAACTTTGTTTTTTCCTGCTGAGGGTTTTCGAAAAATGCATCTGCAGGTCCTTGTTCAATGACTTCGCCCATATACATGAATATGACATGGTCGGCAAGGCGCCTTGCCTGACGAAGGATATGGGTAACAATGACGATGGAATAATTCTCTTTCAGCTCGTTGAACTTCTCTTCAATGGCCTGACTTGACAAGGGGTCGAGTGCCGAGGTTGGCTCATCGGCGAGGATGATTTGCGGGTCGACAGCCAGTCCCCTCGCAAGACACAACCTTTGCTGCTGTCCAATTGACAGGGCCACTGCCGGATCGCGCAGGCGGTGTTTTACCTCATCCCATAAGCTCACCTGCCGCAGGTAGTGTTCGACCCGTTTATTCAGCATGCGCTTGTTCATCCGCCCGCTTATTCGGAGTCCATAGGCAATATTGTTGTAGATATTCATGGGCAGCGGATAGGGCCTTTGCGCAAGGAGACCCATCATTTTTCGAATGCTGGTAATGTCATCAGTCGTGTTCAGGATGTCTTTTCCGTTGATCAGGATATTTCCGGTAAGTCGGGCTTGTGGGTGCAGGTCGGTGAGCCTGTTCATACAACGCAACAGCGATGTTTTTCCGCATCCCGATGGACCCAGAATTACCGTGATTTTTTTCTCAGGGATACCGGCATTGATGTCCTTTAATATCTGTTGCCTGCCATAATAAAGGTTTAGCTTTGAAATATTGATTTTTGTGTGATCCATAAGGCTAAAAGTTGATCCTGTTTTTTTTGTACTTGCCCGATATGATCCTGGTGAGCAGACTGATGACCAGTATAATACCGAATAGCACCACGGCTGCAGCATAGGCCCTGTGCCTGACTTCGCTTATCGGCGAACTGAGCTGAAAAAAGATCGCCAGGGGTAGGGTGGCAGCCGGCTGGTTTACTGAGGTCGGGATGGCATCGGTGAAACCTGCTGTAAACAGCACAGAAGCCACATCGCCTGCAGCCCTGCCAAACGACAACAATATGGCGGTAACCATTCCCGGAATACACTGTTTGAAAAACACCCTGTACGATATTTCTGACCTTGTTGAGCCAAGCGATAATGCGGCTTCAAGTAATCCGCGGGGAGCGGTTTTCAATGCTTCATCCATCGCCCTGATCATGATCGGGATGATGAAGATGGTGACAGTGATGATGCCCGCCAGCAAGGATGCCCTGATGCCGAGGTATACCATTAAAGTAAAGCCAAAAGCGCCATACACAATGGATGGTATTCCCCAGAGTAAATCGAGGATAAGCCTGATGCCATTGACAAACCGCTGATACCTGACCAGGTGCACATTCATCATCAGCGCCACGGGCAATCCAATGAAGAATGCGAGCAAGGTTGACCCAAGCGACAAATACACCGTACCCACTATGGCATTCAGAATGCCGCCTTCCTTACCGAAATAATACCCTCCCGATGGAACCTCGCTGACCATTTCCCAACTCAAGTAGGGCAATCCGTTTTTTATCACACTGAAAACGATCAGAAACAGCACTGTACCGATAAGGGTTGTTGAAAGAAACATCAACACCCTGAAAAACATTTCTTCGGCTTTGAGGAACTTTTTCATGGCTTAACAGCGTTTATCGCAGGCAGCGATGATATACCTTGAAACAAAGTTGAACCCGAGGACCACCACAAATAGAATGAGTGCCGAGAGCATCAAGGCTGAATCATACAGCGGAATCGAGAGCATTTCGCCATAATTGTTGGCGATGAGGGCGGGTAGGGGATAGCCGGGTTGAAACAGCCCCGATGGAATACGGCTAACATTTCCAACAACCATCAGCACGGCAATGGTTTCGCCAAAAGCGCGCGACATGCCAAGGCCGAAAGCAGCCACAATGCCCGGAAGACCTTTTTTTACCAATACGAATTTGATGGTCTGCCAGCGTGTGGCTCCAAGCGAGAGCGAAGCTTCACTAAGCTCCGTCGGGATGTTGTTGAACACATCAATCAGGATGTTCAATACAAATGGTATCACCATGATTGCCAGCACAATGCCTCCTGCAAGAATCGAATAACCTGAGACACTCTTGCCCAGCCATGTCCCAAGGTGGTTTCCGATGAAAGGAACAACAACCAAAATGCCCCAGACGCCATAAATCACTGAGGGAATACCAGCAAGAATATCAATGACCGGATGCATGATTTTTAACACCCACCGCTTTGCATACTGTGTCAGATGAATGGCCGTAAGCAAACAAATGGGCGCTGCCAAAATCAATGCCGTCATGGTGACCCAGATGGAGCTGATGATGAACGGGTAAAACCCAAACTGCCCCGAGAGCGGTTTCCATTCTTTCGAAAAGATGAGCGAAAAAACACCATGATCATGAAGCAGAACCGATGATTTCCAGTAAAGTCCCCCTGCAATGATCACAGGCATGCTGATGACAAAAACCAAACAAACGGTCATCCAGCTGCCATGAACCTTGTTTCGGAGGCTTCGGCTGAGTTTTATCCTGAAACTGCTCATCGAACCTTACGCAACTCTGTCTCAATGCGATCGGCCGGCAACATCACATATCCTGCCTGACCAACATATTGCTGACCTTCGGTAAGTATCCATTGCAGAAACACTTTCACGATATGTTCCGATGGGGCACCTTTCGATATGAAATAGAGTTCACGGGCTGGTGGCGAAGGGTATTTTCCAGTTCCAATGGCATTCATCACTTCGTCGAGGCTGTGATAAAAATCTTCGTCCGGGTCAACCTGATGGTTGTCATTCAGGTCGATGGGGATGATATTGAGTCCATCATATATTTTACGGGACTGTATATCAAATGCGTAGATTACATTGTTATATCCTATTCCCAGACGGTCGTTTTTGACGGCATCGGCAATGCCCGGATCTCCAAAAACACCCAGGCCATCGAGGCTTTCCTGGTTGCTGCCCAGGAATTGTGCCCACATCTCGGCTGCCCCACAGGCATCAGAGCGGGTGTAGATATTCATTTTTGAGGGCTCACCGGCAATACCCGGACACCTGTCCCAATATGCAATTGATTTGGTCAGGTATATCTGTGAAAATGTTTCCCGCGAAATTCCCGTGCGTTTGATTTGTTCAGCAAATGGATTGGCGGCATTCATCACCGGAAGCACCGCATCCTTGGCAACTGCTATTTTCCAGGCTCCCTTGTCCTCCTCCGACTCGCTCACTCCCCGCGAAAACATGGCCAGATCAACCATGCCCGATAACACATCGGCCATGCCTTTTCCTGCTCCGCCGGCACTGATGTCGATGCGCACATCAGGATGAATTTGCCGGAATGCCTCAGCCCATTTGACCGCGAGCGGATATAGGGCAAATGCACCGGATATTGAAATTTCTCCTGTTAACTTCTGTTCAACTATTGAAGTTTTCGCCGGCTGATTATTGCAACTGGGAAAAAGTACCGATATCAGTATCCCTATAGAAATAGCGATTCTATTAATCTGGTTTGTCTTTGCTGGTTTCATATGGGTTGGCTTCAAAAGTTCTGGCTGCTGATGAAAACTGATCATTTTGATGCAAAATTATTTTATTGCAAACTCCTTGATGCTATAATAAATACTTAAAATGTAGGGAGTTATTACCCAATTAAGCTTGGGTATTTATACCCATTTTGATGACAAATTGACGCATTGAATAGCGAAGAATGAGCAGGTAGAAACGCGGCAAAGAATGATGTCGCGGGCATTGCTGCCGGACAAACCATGACCTTAACCGGTGAACTATGGTTATCGCAGCATTTTTGTGGTTTTTGTATTTTGGTTAACCCAGGGAAAATTGGTCGAAAATCCCTAATTTTGCCATAATTAAACCAAATTAAATGATATGTTAAGAAGAATTACGTGTATGCTACTCCTAACAGCCGCCGTTTCATGCAGCACTCCGGAAAAAAAGACAGCTGACCGGACGAATCCTTTTTTTGAGGCATATAACACCCCCTTTGACCTGCCGCCATTTGACAGGATCATGGATGGTGATTATATTCCGGCCTTTGAAAAGGGCATTGCTGAGCAGAAATCAGAAATTGATGCCATTGTTGCCAATCCTGATGCGCCTGATTTCAAAAACACCATTGAAGCAATGGAACGCAGCGGTGTCTTGCTGAATAAGGTAAGTGATGTGTTTTTTAACATCAATTCCTCGCTGACCAGCGATACAATTCAGAAAATCGCACGCGAGCTTTCTCCGCTCTTATCGAAACACGGCGATGATATCATATTAAATGCCGGGTTGTTTAAACGGATCGAAGCTGTTTACAACAAGAGAGACTCCCTTGGCTTGAATGGTGAGCAATATATGCTGCTCGAAAAAACCTATAAGAATTTTGTAAGGGGAGGTGCACGCCTTGATGCTGCCGGACAGGAAAAACTCCGTAAAATCAATGAAGAACTTTCAATTGTTTCGCTGATGTTTGGCGAAAACGTACTTGCCGAAACGAATAAGTACAAATTTGTTGTTGAGAATGAGGCTGATCTGGCAGGACTTCCTGCTGGTTTCAGGGATGCTGCTGCCGAAGCTGCATCGAAGGCCGGCATGGAAGGCAAATGGATGTTCACCCTGCAGAAGCCAAGCCTGATTCCAGTGTTACAGTATGTTGAAAACAGGAACATCCGCGAACAGATGTTTAAGGCTTATAGCATGCGTGGTGACCACAATGACGAACTGGACAACAAAAAAATTGCCAGCCGCACCGCTGCCTTAAGGGCCGAGCGCGCGATGTTGTTGGGATATCCTACCCACGCTGATTTCGTTCTTGAACAGAACATGGCCAAGACACCGGCAAAGGTAATTGCCTTTCTCGATGAGCTCCTGGGAGCAGCCATGCCAATGGCCGCAAAAGAGGCTGCCAACCTACAAAAGATGATTGATGCAAAGGGTGACAATATTACCCTTGAACCCTGGGATTGGTGGTTCTACGCAGAAATGTTGCGGAAAGAAAAATATGACCTTGATGAAGAAGAAATGCGGCCATATTTTGAACTTGGACATGTGAGAGACGGTGTTTTTGCCGTTGCCAACAAACTCTTCGGGATTCAGTTTATCAAAAAAGACGACCTCCCAAAATACCATCCTGACGTGGAAGTATATGAAGTGATCGATGTTGACAGCTCACATCTTGGTATTCTGTATATGGATTTCTATCCCCGCGATTCGAAAAGAGGAGGAGCCTGGATGGATAGCTTCCGCAAGCAATCACGTATGGACGGTGTCGAAATCAGCCCAGTGATTACCACTAACTTCAACTTCACCGCTCCTTCAGGCGATATACCAGCTTTGCTTAACTGGGACGAGGTGAGCACGCTGTTCCACGAAATGGGCCACGCTTTGCACGGCCTGCTTGCAAACTCCACCTACAATTCGCTCAGTGGTACTGCCGTGCCACGCGATTTTGTTGAGCTGCCTTCGCAGATTATGGAAAACTGGGCGCCGGAACCAGAGGTGCTTGCCCTTTATGCAAAACACTATAAAACTGGAGAAGTAATCCCCGAGACATTGGTGAAGAAAATGCAAAACAGCAGCACATTCAACCAGGGTTTTGCCATGGCTGAATTTTTATCGGCTGCCCGCCTCGACATGGATTGGCATACAATCACCGACACCATTGAACGGGAATCGAACACATTTGAACAGCATTCGCTTACACGGATGGGCCTGATTCCACAGATCGTTGTTCGTTACCGGAGTCCTTATTTCAGCCACATCTTTTCCGGAGGATATTCAGCAGGATACTATAGCTATATCTGGTCTGAGGTGCTCGATTCTGATGCGTTTGAAGCCTTCAAGGAAAAAAACAATGTGTTTGACAAGGAAACGGCTACAAGCTTTAGAAAGCATATCCTGGAAAAAGGAGGTACTGAAGACCCGATGAAGTTATATGTTGATTTCAGGGGCAGAGAACCCAAAAAAGATGCCCTCTTGCGTAAAAGAGGCCTTAAATAACATGGATTTATTTTCCATCAAAAACGGCTGCATTTCACTGAAATGCAGCCGTTTTTGCTCACTGGGTAATGAAACGATCAATAATCATCTTCTTCACCATCACCGCTGTCCACATCATCGTTCAGGATGTCATCGAATGACTCGAATTCTCCTTCCTCGTCGAGTGGGTCATATATGGATAATTTGCGGTCGCGTTTGGCCAATGGCTTTTTAATTGGCTTTCTTACGAATTCCTCATTTAACTTTTCATGATGATGGGTCTTTTTCTTAACCGGTTTCATGTCGGATGTTGTTTGCTTAATATTAATGATTAATTATTTGATCTGAAGATGAACATCATTCTGATTGGTTTTGGTCTGCATTCACTGCCATGCATGATTACTTGTTTCATAGCCTTAATATCTTCCTAAACAGCTGTCCGAAAAGGATTTCGATGTGAGTGAAAATGGGTTATAGCCGTGAATGTTAACTTGGCGATCATGGCGATCTGAGGTAGTGTATTGGGCTTTAGGTTAACTATCTGATATTAGATTGGTTAAATAATAGGATGCAATTTTACTATTTTTCAGTATTCGAATGCAAGGAAATTGTGGAATATTTTCAAATTATTTCTTGGTTATTCATCTAAATACCAGATAATCAAATATTAATACTTTCAGAATTTTTTATTGATGTGTGAATTATTTTCTTTTTTTATCATCGGAAATGGTCCAATCCTGGCAATAGTATCCGGACAAAAAAAAGAGGCTGCCTGTGCAACCTCTTGAAACGCTGTGACTCCGAAGGGACTCGAACCCCCAACCCTCAGAACCGGAATCTGATATTCTATCCATTGAACTACGGAGCCGTTTCGGTGGGCAAAGTTACGCAATTAATCCAATATTGCATTCAACACAAGCCGTCCAAAAGACTACAATTATTTGCCACAAACGAATCCTGATTGTGTTTGAATTGATCGCAAATTAAGGCCTGCCGATCAGCATCAATTGCTTATAAATCCTTTTGTCAGTTGCAACAATTAGCACATAAACACCTGCTGGTAAATCATTGGCCAGTACGATCGGTTGTGCAGCACTGATCCACTGATGAATGACACGCCCATACGTTGAAGTTAATATCACAGCAGCGCCCGGAGGAATGCTTGCTTCCGGTTGAATTTGCTTGTTGTCGTCCAGGTAAAAGATGGGTTTTAACTCATTTTCACCCTGACCGGCTATGTTTGAAAGACATTCAGTTTCGATTTCTGACCTGCTGTTGCACCCGCTTGCATTTCCAGCAATTTCCGATAATCCGCCCCCTTCTAGAAAGGTACATATGCTGTTTATGGCGCAATGAGTCAAAAGGCTATTTGATTTCAGTTTCAGCTGCAAAATGCTTCTTCCGTCAAGCTGATCGAGGCCCGTTAGGGTAGTAATTGCTTGATTGTTATCAATGATGAGGTAACCCCCGATCGTTTTTAATGCGCTCAATGCGTTAAGATTGGAGAGTTTTTGGTTGTTGAAGATGATCAGAAAATCACCGATTGAATCCAAAGAGTTCAATCCGGTTAACTCGCTTAGCTCAGGGTTGCCAGCAATTGACACCACGCCATCAACCTTTGCCAGCCGCTGCAAACCATCTAAGTTTATCAGAGATTGATTGTCAGAAATATATAAACCGTACAGCGGTGCATCGCTCTGGCCGATATGTGCCAGGTTGTTTAGCCCCTGAAGTCCGGTCAGCAAAGGACATTGTGTTATTTGCAATTCCGTGCCAACCGATTCAATCTGGTGCAATCCTCCCAGGTTATTAATGTCGGCGCCCTGAATGAAAACACCGCCCAGGATGTGTTTACAGCCCGGGAATTCCTGGGTGAAACTGTCGATCTGGGCCTGTGTTTCAAAGAATATCCCTTCGGGCAAACAGCTTAAGGTATCCTGCGTGTATGTTCTTGCTGAAACAAATAGCAAAAGCAGCAGGAACCATGGCCTGATAACTGGGCTTGCCGGCTGCATTTTGCCAATGTGCATCACTATTTGGAGTTACAATTTGGGATTAACATCCACATTCAACATCCATTGGATGCCAAACTTGTCGGTCAGCATTCCAAAATATGCGCCCCAGAAGGTCTGGTTCATGGGCATGGTAATAATGCCGCCCTGGACTAAGCCGCTGAATAAGCGATCTGCTTCTTCGACCGTGGAAGTGTTGATTGAAATGGAAAAATTATTTCCTATCACGGTGGCATGGCCAAAGGCATCGGATGCATCGCTTCCCATGAGGATGGTTTCAGTACTGATTGGTAAGGAGATGTGCATGATTTTCTCTTTCATTTCATCAGGGATTGGTGCCTCAGATGGCATGTCTTTAAACCTGCCAACATAAGGGAATTCACCACCAAAGACCGATTTGTAGAAGTTAAAGGCTTCGAAACAGTTGCCATTAAAGGTAAGATAAACGTTAATTGTTGTCATTTCTGTTTAGGGTTAATGTGTAAATGGAACAAGCGGTAAAAGTACACATTACAATTGTTTTATAAACCCGCTTATCCTATTTGTAAAAATGAGGTCGCGTTTTAATATAAGCGGTGCGCGATTATGCGGAAAGTGTGATAAATGGGACAAAATAATTGCTTTTTCCCATTGCAGTGTTATATTTGAGGACACAATATTGTTGAATTTTTAATCATTCTTCGGAACAATAGCCAGTAGTATGCTGGCAGTGTGAGATTTGTGTCAGATTATTAACCAGATTAATTGTTTATATTATGAAAAAAGTTATATGGATTTTACTGATTATTCTTGGAATCATCCTGATCGTGCCTGCTTTTCTGCCAAAGGATTTTGCCCTTGAACGGCAGGTTGAAATTAATAAGCCTCTGGCAGAGGTATACGCTTATGTTTCCTCGCTCGAAAAGCAAAATGACTGGAGTGTCTGGGGCAAGCTTGACCCGAACATGAAGAAGGAATTCAGGGGCGTTGAAGGCACTGTAGGCAGCGTATCTGCATGGGACGGAAACGACGATGTTGGTAAAGGGGAGCAGGAAATTGTCAGCATGACCCCAAATGAAAGGATCGATTTTGAACTGCGGTTTATGAAACCTTTTAAGGCAGTAAACAAAGCCTATATCATCACCAAAGCTGATAATGACAATGTGACAACCGTAGTTTGGGGATTTTCCGGAAGAATGCCTTATCCCATGAACGCCATGATGCTGTTTTACAGCATGGAAAAGGGGATTGGGGCGGATTATGAACAGGGACTTGCAAACCTGAAGGAGTTGCTGGAAAGCACAACCACTGACTATCCTGAGCTGCAATGATTTGCCTAAAACAGAAATACGGTTTGCCGCCTGTGAAACCTGCCATTGAAAACCATGCTGCCTTATGCTGGCTTTACAGAAGCATTGATGGTATTCATGTTTTGCCACTTATCAGGAATGATTATAAATAAGAAGCTGCCTATGAATCTTAGGTTCAGTTTATTCGCTAATTTTTACCTTTGCCCGTTCAACAACAGCACATGTTAAACCAATTAATAAATATCTGATTATGAGTACAATTTTCTGGATTATTCCTATCGCAGCCATCACTGCCTTAGGATTTGCCTACTATTTTTTCAAAGCAATGATGAAAGAAGATGAAGGAACCGACCTCATGAAGTCGATTGCCTTGCATGTTCGTACCGGAGCGATGGCTTACCTGAAACAACAATACAGGGTAGTTACCATTGTGTTTCTTGTCCTTTCAGTTTTCTTCGCTATCCTGGCCTATGGATTTAATGTCCAGAATGTTTGGGTTCCGTTTGCCTTTTTAACCGGAGGTTTCTTTTCGGGTCTTGCCGGCTTCTTCGGAATGAAAACAGCCACCTATGCTTCGGCTCGTACAGCCAATGCCGCACGTCACTCGCTGAACAAAGGGCTGAAAGTTGCATTCAGGTCAGGCGCAGTAATGGGTTTGACCGTAGTTGGTCTTGGCTTGCTCGATATTTCATTGTGGTACCTTGTACTGGATCATTTTATTCAGGAAGCTGACACAGCCCACAAAATGATAGTGATCACAACGACCATGCTGACCTTCGGAATGGGTGCTTCAACCCAGGCATTGTTTGCCCGTGTTGGCGGTGGTATTTTCACCAAAGCAGCTGATGTGGGAGCTGACCTTGTTGGAAAAGTAGAAGCCGGTATTCCGGAAGACGATCCGCGCAATCCAGCCACTATCGCTGATAACGTTGGTGATAATGTAGGTGATGTTGCCGGAATGGGTGCTGACCTGTATGAATCATACTGCGGTGCAATCCTGGCTACCGCTGCCCTTGGTGCATCAGCATTTATGATGAACGAAGAAGCACAGTTTAAAGCAGTTATTGCACCAATGCTCATTGCAGCAGTTGGTATTTTTCTTTCAATCTTCGGTATCTTCCTGGTTAAAACCAAAGAAGGTGCAAATATGAAAGACCTGCTGCGGTCACTTGGTTTTGGCGTAAACGTTAGTTCAATCCTTATCGCAATCGCTTCATTTGGTATCCTTTACGGATTAGGAATGACAAATTGGGTGGGAATTTCTTTCTCAGTGGTTGTTGGTTTGGTTGCCGGTATCATTATCGGTCAGTCGACAGAGTATTACACCTCACAATCATACAAGCCAACCATTAATGTAGCAAAGGCGTCAGAAACAGGACCTGCAACAGTTATTATTTCAGGAATTGGTTTAGGAATGCTTTCAACGGCCATTCCGGTAGTTACGATCGCAATTGCAATTGCCTTGTCTTTCCTCTCCGCCATCAATTTCGATGTTCACAATATGATTGAACCCCAAAACCTGAGCCTTGGACTATACGGTATTGGTATTGCTGCAGTAGGTATGCTTTCGACACTTGGCATTACCCTCGCCACTGATGCTTATGGCCCAATTGCTGACAATGCCGGTGGCAATGCCGAAATGAGTAAGCTTGATCCTGAAGTTCGCAGGCGCACAGATGCACTCGATGCACTTGGAAACACAACTGCAGCCACGGGCAAAGGTTTTGCAATTGGCTCAGCAGCCTTAACTGCACTCGCTCTGCTCGCATCATATATCGAAGAAATTAAGATCGGCATGATGCGTATTGGTCAGACGGTAATGGAAATGAGCGATGGTGTTAAGGTAGAGACAGCCAAAGCCAATATTGTTGATTTCATGAACTATTATCAGGTCACCCTGATGAACCCAAAAGTATTGGTAGGCATGTTCCTCGGCTCGATGATGGCCTTCCTTTTCTGCGGGTTGACAATGAATGCTGTCGGTCGTGCTGCCCAAAAAATGGTTGAAGAGGTACGCCGCCAGTTCCGCGAAATTGCCGGAATCCTCGAAGGAACAGGAACACCTGACTACGCCCGTTGTGTTGAAATTTCAACCAAAGGCGCTCAGCGCGAAATGATGATTCCATCTTTGCTTGCGATCATTGTACCTATCTTAACCGGTGTCATCTTTGGTGTATCGGGTGTAATGGGTCTTCTCGCCGGTGGTTTAAGTTCTGGTTTTGTGCTGGCCGTATTTATGGCCAACTCAGGTGGTGCCTGGGACAATGCCAAAAAATATATTGAAGAAGGAAACCTGGGTGGAAAAGGTTCTTCGAACCACAAGGCCGCCGTTGTTGGCGACACTGTTGGCGATCCTTTCAAAGACACTTCAGGCCCCAGCCTCAACATCCTTATTAAACTGATGAGCATGGTTTCTATCGTTATGGCTGGACTAACCGTCGCTTTCAGCTTGTTTTAACGGATTAACGTCCTACAGATAACAGAAAAGCTGCCTGATCTAGGGCAGCTTTTTTATTTTTCACACACCTTTGCTGATTGTCAAAGCCTGTTTGTTTCATTGCTATAATCATCAATGATAGTGTCCATATCTGCTGAATTTGGTCTCTGTTCATGAAATAGCCTTATTTTTGCCATACAATGCTCATTTCCCAGCATACGCTAACATACACCATGAAACGTAATAAAATCTTCCTGATCCTCCTACTTTTGGCTATTGCACTGAACACACGGGCAGCTTTTCTGCTGATTCCGATGGACCAAACCCAAACCAATCACCTCAAGGCATACGGGTTTGCCTTCTGGGTATTGCAGCATGAAATAGAGATCAGCTGGCTGTTGAATTACAGGGGAGGGAGCTACCTTATGCCATATGCCGATTCGTTCGAGAAGGAATGCAGGATCAGGAATGTAAGCTACCAGGTGATTGCTGATGTGCAGGCAAAAGCGATCATGAATGAAATTGCTGATCCCGGAGTGAATATGGATGAAATGAAGCTGCACAAGGTGCCAAGAATTGCTGTGTATGCTCCCAAAAACAACCTACCATGGGATGATGCAGTTACCCTTGTATTGACCTATGCCGAAATTCCTTACGATGTGGTTTATGACGATGAAATCCTTAATGGGGCCTTGCCAATGTATGACTGGCTCCACCTGCACCATGAAGATTTTACGGGTCAGTATGGAAAATTCTGGGCGCGCTATCGCCATTTTCCATGGTATCAGGAAGACGTCAGGCTTCAGGAAGAAACTGCTGCAAAGTATGGTTTCGCCAAGGTTTCGCAGCTAAAACTGGAAGTGGCTAAAAAAATCAGGGAATTCGTCGCAGGTGGTGGGTATTTGTTTGCGATGTGCTCGGCAACAGATAGTTATGATGTAGCACTCGCAGCCGACGGGCTCGATATCTGTGACGTGATGTTTGATGGTGATCCCATTGCCGGCGGTGATTCGCAACGCCTGAACTACAATAATTGTTTTGCCTTTACCAATTTCAAGGTATCAGAAAATGCTCAGGAATATGAGATTTCCGATATCGATGTAACCAATTACCGTTCACGCTCAGTGAACCAAACAAATGATTTTTTTACCCTGTTCGAATTTTCAGCCAAATGGGACCCCATACCAAGCATGCTCACCCAAAACCACGAGCAACTCATCAAGGGGTTTATGGGACAAACAACGGCTTTTAACGAAGACCTGGTCAAAAAACAGGCCGTGGTCCTGGGAGATAATAAGTCGATTAATGAGGCCAGGTATATCCATGGAACCTTCGGAAATGGCTTCTGGACGTTTTACGGAGGTCACGATCCTGAAGACTACCAGCACCTTGTAGGGGACCCGCCAACAGAACTCGATATGTATCCCAACTCACCCGGATATCGCCTGATTCTGAACAACATCCTTTTTCCGGCTGCACGCAAGAAAAAACAAAAAACCTGATCAGGGAATTACAGGTATGTCGATATAAAAATCCATGTCATTAGTAAATGGCATCTCATCGAACTCCATATAAATCTGGTTTGTACATTCTGATGGTGCGTTGAAAAAGTACATTCCGGTATCAGGTACCAGGTTGTTGAAGCGGACATCAACCTTACCGGCCTGAAAATAGGGACAATCAGTCTTGAACACGAGGTCTTGGGCCACGCTGGCTTTAATATCGAAAAAATAGGCCGTCATCGCTTCTGAAGTCCCTTTCACATAAAATAAATCGCCGGGTTTATAAAATGGGCCTGATCCGCTGCCCTGCCATGTGATGTCGAATGCAGCCTGTGCGGTTAAATGTTTTGTTGCGTCAAGCGAAAGCAAAACAAGGTCGCTGATCTCACAATGATAGGTGCTGCTTCCAGCCAGCGAACTCGTTTTAGTGATGACAAAGGAACCACAACTGAAGGTCTGATCGTCAAAATAAAACTTATCGAATGTACAGGTGGCTTTTGATGACAAGGTATTCAACAGTCCATCGACCTGAATGCTCATAATGCCTTTGCGGTAGCGCAGGTAGGTGTCAGGAACGCCCCAATCACCATATTTAACTTCAATAAATGCGCCATCTGCATCCTCTGTAAGGTATACATTTCCCTCATCAATGCGGCCGAAATGATCGGTTAACAGGCTTGAGTCATTAATGGCCTTAACGTAAGTTCCGGCGAGTTGTACAATGGTATGCTGAGCCAATACCATTTCATCAACAGCTGAAATATTAAACCGGTAACTTTTCTCACCGTTCGACTTTTTGCAGGAACTAAACATGGCCGAATAGGCCAAAACCAGGACCAGGACCAGATGTATTTTATTTACCTTCATGAATGCTGTTTCTTTTTGAATAGGTTTCAAACCTGTAGGAGAAATCATTTTGCGGATCATTTTCGATTCGCTCTTTTTCGATCAGTTGATACTGACCAAAAGGAATATCCGGAAAAAATGTGTCTGCTTCAAAGTCCTTTTCAACGATGGTCAGGTAGAGTTTATCAGCAAGGGGCAGGAACTGCTGGTAGACTGATCCACCGCCAATGACAAACACCTCATTCTCATTGCTTACCATCTGAATTGCTTCAGGGATGGAAAACGCCACTTCACAGCCCGGAAAACTGTCGGACTGCTGGTCTGTAAGGATGATGTTTCTGCGTTTTGGCAGGGGTCCGCCGGGCAGTGAGGCAAGTGTGCGCTTACCCATGATTACGGTGTGGCCGGCAGTGATTTTCTTAAAGCGTTTCAGATCGGCTGAGATGTGCCAGAGCAACTGGTTGTCCTTTCCAATGGCATTGTTGCTTGCGATGGCAACGATGATCGATAGGATGGGGCGTTTTTCTGTCATTTGTAGTGGGTGTTTTAGATGGCAATATCGCCTTTGATATGCGGATGGTATTCATAGCCGGTCAGGGTAAAATCCTCATATTGAAAATCGAAGATGTTGCTGACCTTTGGATTAAGGATCATTTTTGGTAGTTTTTTTGGCTCACGGCTCATTTGGAGCTTCACCTGATCGAGGTGATTCATGTAAATGTGTGCATCACCCAAGGTGAGAATGAAGTCGCCCGGTTCGAGGCCGGTCACCTGGGCAATCATCATGGTCAACAATGAATAAGAGGCAATGTTAAACGGTACGCCAAGAAAAATATCGGCACTGCGCTGGTACATCTGGCATGATAGCCGGCCATTGGCAACATAGAATTGGAACCACGCATGACAGGGAGGAAGTGCAGCTTTTCCGCAGGCAACATTCTCTGCAAAAGATTTTCGTGTATCGGGAAGTACCGATGGATTCCATGCAGCCACAATCAACCTGCGGCTGTCGGGGTTTGTGCGGATGGTTTCGATCACCTCGCTGATCTGATCGATGCCTTCGTTGTTCCAGTTCCGCCATTGGGCACCATACACAGGCCCCAGATCCCCCTTGGCGTCTGCCCATTCGTTCCAGATACTTACCTTGTTTGCTGTAAGGTAACCGATATTTGTTTCGCCTTGCAGAAACCACAGCAATTCATAGATAATTGACCTGAGGTGTAGTTTCTTGGTAGTAACCACCGGAAATCCCTCGCTGAGGTCAAAGCGCATCTGGTGTCCAAACAGGCTTTTTGTACCCGTTCCTGTTCGGTCATTTTTTTCAATTCCATCATTCAAGACCTTGTTGATCAGGTCGATATATTGTTTCATGTGTGAAGTTCAATTAATACAAGTTACAACTGGCTAGCCAATCAGCATCCCAACAATTGTAGCCGACATCAGTGAAGCCAGGGTTCCGCCAAGCAATGCCTTGAGTCCGAATTTTGAAAGGAGCACACGTTGGTTGGGAGCAAGTGATCCAATGCCACCAATCTGAATGCCAATTGAAGCGAAATTGGCAAAACCGCACAACATATAGGTAGCCATAATGATTGACTTCGAATCTGTCAAAATGCCGGATGATTTCATGTCGGACAGACTCACATATCCGATAAATTCAGTCATGATAATTTTCTCACCCAGAAGCCTCCCGAGCAGGGTAATATCGTGTGTACTTACACCAATGAGCCACATCACAGGCGAAAAGAGGTAGCCAAGCATGAACTGCAACGACAATTGTGAATACATGCCATCAGTGGCGTTACTGATCATTTGGTTGAGGCCAAACCAAGTGCCAAGGCTTACTGTGATATAGTTGATCATGGCCAGGAAAGCGATAAACACAAGCAGCATCGCGGCAACATTGGCAGCCAGTTTCAACCCTTCTGTAGTTCCGTTCGAGATGGCGTCGAGTGCATTGCTCCCGATTTGCTCCTTTGTAATTTCCACCGTTTTATCGATGGCTTCGGTCTGAGGATACAGCATTTTCGAAATCACAACGGCTCCCGGCGCTGCCATTACCGAAGCCGTCAGCAGGTGTTTGGCAAACAGCAGGCGCTGTATCGGGTCGTTTCCTCCAAGAAAGCTGATGTATACGGCGAGTACACCGCCAGCCAGGGTAGCCATGCCTCCCATCATCACCAACAGGATTTCCGATTTATTCATTTTCGACAGGTAGGCTTTGATCATCAGTGGCGCTTCCGTTTGCCCCAGAAAAATGTTTCCGGCTACCGACAAGCTTTCGGCACCTGACAGGTTCATGAGCTTTGTCATCACCCAGGCCATGCCTTTCACGACCTTTTGAATGATGCCCAGATAGAACAACAGGCTCGTCAATGCAGAGAAGAAAATGATGGTGGGTAATATCTGCACCACAAAATTCTGCAGCGCAACACCAATATCATTGGTAACGAATGACTTAAATAAGAATTCGGTTCCTGCTTTTGTAAAATCAAGCACAAGCACAAACAGCTTTCCAACAATTTCGAAGAAGTATTGGATGGCGGGCACATAGAGCACGCCAATGGCTAGCAGCAATTGCAGGGCAATACCTATGCCAACGGTTTTCCATGAAATGCCTTTTCGGTTGGCGCTGAACAGGAAGGCGATGGCTATAAGACCGATCATCCCGAGCAATCCCCTGAGGACAGTCACCAGCTGAAATCCTGACCGGCGCTCCATGACAAGCAAATTACCCTTATTAACCGCAGTGCTAGCCGCTTCACTTGCCTGTTTAACCAGGGTGTCGGAAGCCGCTCCGATGGAGGTAAGGCTATCGGCTCCGGTAGATTGTTGCCCAAAGATGAAAGCTGAAACCATCACCAGAAAAGCCATCAAGAGCAAGGGCAAAACGAACTTTTTTTTCATGCAGGAGGAGTTGAGAGGAAATTAAATATTAATAGTTTTTCTTTCTTCGGTTAAGTTCATCCCTGATGCGGGAGGCCTTTTCGTAATCTTCACTTTCGATGGCTTTCTCAAGCTGATCTTCGAGTTCATTGATCAGGTATTCAGAAAATTCATTTTCATCAGCGTCAGTGGTTTCATGTGCCCCAGGCATGGCTATATCTTCTTTGTGCATGGCAATGCCTGCTTGCTGCAAAATGCTTTCGTAGGTGTAAACCGGACATTTAAACCGGATAGCCAGGGCAATGGCATCAGAAGTGCGGGCATCGATTTCACTGAGCTCACCATTGTGCTCGCACACAAGTAAGGCATGGAAAATACCTTCCTTGAACTTGTGAATAATGACTTCGCGCAGCTCAATACCAAAATGCAAGGCGAAATTTTTGAACAAATCGTGGGTCAGGGGTCTGGGCGGTTGGGTGCGTTCAAGGCCAAATGCAATCGACTGAGCCTCAAATCCACCAATGATGATTGGCAGCCTTCGGCTGCCTCCGATCTCGGCCAACAACAGTGCATATGCCCCACTTTGCGACTGACTATAAGTCATTTCAACAATCTCAAGTCCAATTTTCAGCATAGCTTATTCCGATTCATTACAGCAGATAAAAGTACAGATAATAACATATATATGCCATTCTGCCACGAAAATCTTGTAGACTATTTTTTAACAGCCCTTATGCGCTTCGGCCCGAATTAGCCAATGAAGTAATTGGTCAGCGCTGCGATATGCGGCACAGCCGTTGACAGGGATTTATCACAATTTCCTTAGCCTTATGCCCAACGAATCTATATCGCCATTTAGAAATCCAGTTGATGTTGTTTAAGGTGTTTTGTCTTCGGGCTTGATGTTTCTGACACGAAATGCCGGTGCGTCGTAGTCAGCAGAAAGGTAGTTCGCCGGAATGGTTGTCATGTTGCCATCGCGGAATGCACCATAATGCGGCGACATAATCTCAATACCTCTCTTGTTACAGGCATCCTGGATGTTCTTGTGTAGTTCAGAATATATGCCCGCCTGTTTCGATGCTTCCCTGGTGTAAGCATTGATCTGGTATGAGACATAAAAGTCGTCGAGGCTTGTTTGCAGGACGAAAGGAGCCGGATCAGCCAGCACATATGGCGTGTTAGCGGCAGCCTCGATCAGCGCCTCGTGCATGTCTTTCCATGGCACATCGTAACCAATGGTCACGGTTGAATGAATGATCAGGCCTTCGGCTTTGGTGTAGGTTGAGTAATTGATGGTATTGCCTGATAGTACGGCCGAATTGGGAATGGTGATTTCTTCATTTTTGGGTGTGCGCAGGCGTGTAACCAGGGTGTTTTTTTCAATGACATCACCGGTCATATCACCGATTTTTATCCTGTCACCAATTTTGAACGGACGCATATACGTGATTACCAGCCCTGCCACCATATTGGCAATGGCCGATGAAGAACCCAGAGAAAACAAAACTCCGACAAACACAGATACGCCTTTAAAAATGTTGGAATCAGACCCGGGCAGGTATGGAAAAATCAGCACAAACATAAACGCGTACAACAGAAATTTCACAATGTTGAAAGTAGGCATGGCCCAGTCAGCATGAAAACCGGAGATGGTTAATTTCTCTGATTCAATTTCAGAGAAAAAGTACTTCACAAAGCGAATAAAATACTTCATCACAAAATAGATAACGAGTATGCTAAACAGGTTGGGCAGGTATTCCCACACTGCAACCAGCACACGCTTGAAGGGTAACCATACCAGGCTGAATAAGTCGGTGGCCCATCCCCTGGTAAACGGGAAAATGCTGAAAACAATGGGCAGAACCAGGTAAAGAAGCACAAGGACGGCAAACCACTTCACCAGTTTCAAAACAAAGCTGATGAGCGCCAATTCCTGGTCAGAAGTGATAAAAGTGTAGTCCTTATAGGATAAATCCTTAAGCCAAATGTCCTTTTTGCTGTTGATGAACAGTTCGCCTCTGCCCTGTAGCTTGTTAATGAGCCAGATAAGCAACAGAAATATCGCGATCACCAGGATGACTAATCCTGCCCGCATCAGAATTTTGAAAATGTTATTGTCATCTCGCTGTCTGCTGATGGTTGATTTGATGATCGAAGCATACTCCTGTGCAAGCTGCATCTGTGAACTGTTGTGCCACAGCGCATCGAGCTCGGTGATGCTCATGACAATAATTTCACCGTAATAAATATCAACCATATTATCCGTTTCCTCAATCGTCAGTGAATCGATATTCATAAAATCATCCTCATACAACATATTGATCTTCCTGCTGATATTTTGAGCCCGTTCTTTTGGAATTGAGGAACCCAGTTTGGTATAAATAAAAAACAAGGTGTCGGTATTCAACATGACCGGATAGCCTACAGCGGTTGATTTAAGGGCAGTGATTCTTTCAATCTTGGCTGCCATCAATAAGGAATCCCTGATTTCGATTTCCCTGAGTTCAGCAGCTAACTTTTCCTTGCTTTGGATTTCGATGTTCAGCTTTTCCTGCTCCTTTAAGAGAATAACCTGTTGTAAGAATTGCTGTTTCTTAATTGAATCCGCGAGCCTTGCCAATTCCCAATCGCTTGTCCTGCCTGAATTCTGAACCTCAACAGGATCCTCCTGAGAAAACAAGACCATGGGCAAAATCAAAAACAATGCAATTAAACCGAAGATGATTTTTTTCATAAAGCAGTTTTTATTCTTTGGGCATTTTTAGCGCGAATCGTGTACAGCATTGACCGTTGGATCGTTTCAACTATGGGTTATTTTATGATTACCCTAGCAAATTTAACATTATAAGGCTTTCAATGCAAATTGAAGGCATGAATTCATTTTTCAAACTAACGCAACGACCAAACTTAACCTGCACTTTTTGCTGCCGTAGACGTTCATGACAGGGATATCAAGCAGTAATACATTATCAATTAGCAACAATGTACCTGCCTAAAGGTTCAGATAGAAAGACAACAAAACATATCCCTCGCTCAGTTGTTAATAAGTTAACAAGATTGTTAAAGAAATACCGTATAATTAAGGAGCAATCGTTAATTTTGCACGTCTTTTTGCACGAGATTGAAATTCAGAGATTATTGATAGTATTTGAAATATTTAGCTAAAGCAATGATTACCAACAACTTTGTAAATCGCCACATTGGCCCAGGGCCAAAAGAAACAGAAGTAATGCTTAACCGTATTGGTGTAGCCTCTGTGGATCAGTTGATTAATGAAACCATTCCAGCCAGAATTAGGTTAAAGGAGAAACTGGCGCTACCAGCGGGTATGAACGAACAAGAGTACCTGCAGCATTTAAAGGACCTGGGCAAAAAGAACAAATTATTCAAATCGTTTATCGGACTTGGGTATTACAACACCATCACACCTGGTGTGATCACCCGTAACGTGCTTGAAAATCCGGGTTGGTACACCGCCTATACGCCTTACCAGGCCGAAATCTCTCAGGGCAGGCTTGAAGCCTTGTTGAACTTTCAGACCATGATCTGCGACCTTACTGCCATGCCCATTGCCAATGCATCATTGCTCGATGAAGCAACGGCTGCCTCGGAAGCTATGATCATGTTTTTTAACGCCAGAAGCCGCGCACAGGTAAAGGAAGGTATAAACAAATTTTTCGCCAACGAAAAGCTGTTTCCGCAAACAATTGATGTATTGAAAACAAGGGCCATCCCGCTGGGTATTGAGGTTGTTGTTGGTGAATACCACAAATCGGCCGCCAATACGCAGTTTTTTGGCGCCATGTTCCAATATCCCGACCAGTTTGGTCAGGTTGAAGACTATCGTGAGCTCGTTATGGAGCTCCATCAGAAAGATGTTCAGGTGGTGGTGGCTGCTGATATTCTTGGACTTGCCTTGCTTACGCCTCCGGGCGAATGGGGTGCTGACGCTGTCATTGGCTCAACACAGCGTTTCGGAGTACCAATGGGATATGGTGGTCCGCATGCTGCTTTTCTGGCCACAACCGACAAATACAAGCGTTCCATCCCGGGCAGGATCATCGGTGTTTCAAAAGATGCCCAGGGCAATCCGGCCCTGCGTATGGCATTGCAAACACGCGAGCAGCATATCAAACGCGAGAAGGCTACCTCCAATATCTGCACCGCTCAGGCATTGCTTGCCTCAATGGCTGCTTTCTATGCCATCTACCATGGTCCCGAAGGCATCCGGAAAATTGCCCGACACACAAATATCCTGACAGCCGTGTTGGCAACCGAATTGCCTAAAATTGGTTACAAACAGCTGAACAGCGCATTTTTCGACACCCTTCATATCGAAATTCCACAGCATGTGTTTATTGAGGACGTATACCAGGCTGCCATCGAAAAACAGTATAACTTCAGGTATATCAACAACAAACAGTTTAGTATCAGCTTTGATGAAACGACAACACTTGCCGATGTAAACAGTGTTTTGGCTATGCTTGCCGATTTGTCAAAAGCTGAATATGTACCATATGTGTGCGATCCGGCTGTTTGCGAATGCATGACAACATTCCCGCTTGAGCTCACCAGGAAATCGAACTACCTCACGCATGTTGTTTTCAGTGCATACCACTCTGAGACCGACATGATGCGCTACCTGAAAAAACTCGAGAACCGCGACCTTGCACTTAACCGCACCATGATTCCATTGGGATCATGCACCATGAAGCTAAACGCAGCGGCTGAAATGTTTTCACTGAGCTGGCCCGAATTTGCTAACCTGCATCCATTTGTGCCTGCAGATCAGGCCCAGGGTTATGCCCTACTGATTGATTCATTAGCAAAAGACCTTTGTGAAATTACCGGATTCAAGGCGATTTCATTCCAGCCCAATTCAGGAGCCAGCGGCGAGTACGCCGGACTGCTTGTGATTCGTGAATACCTGATCAGCCAGGGACAGGCACACCGCAACCTGTGTTTAATCCCATCATCAGCACACGGAACCAATCCGGCAAGTGCAGTAATGGCTGGAATGGAAGTACTTGTGGTAAAATGCGACGATCATGGCAATATTGACCTGGCCGACCTGAAACAAAAAGCGGAAGCAAACCGCGACACGCTTGCTGCTCTCATGGTTACCTATCCTTCGACCCATGGCGTTTATGAAGAAGGCATTTGTGATGTGATTGAAATTATTCACAGTAACGGCGGACAGGTGTATATGGATGGCGCCAATATGAATGCCCAGGTTGGACTAACGAGCCCCGGATTTATCGGAGCGGATGTTTGTCACCTTAACCTGCATAAAACCTTTGCGATACCCCATGGTGGTGGAGGTCCGGGAGTTGGCCCGATTGGTGTTGCAGCTCACCTCGTTGAGTTTCTGCCTGGCCACAGCATGGTAGAAACCGGCGGTAAAAAAGCCATCAGTGCCGTTTCGGCAGCACCTTTCGGTAGTGCGATGATTCTGCCAATTTCTTATGGCTATATCAAAATGCTTGGTGGTGAAGGCCTGAAACGTTCCACAGAGATGGCCATAGTAAATGCCAATTACCTGAAAGAAGCCCTGAATCCGTATTACCCGATTCTGTATACAGGAAACAAGGGACATATTGCCCATGAAATGATCCTCGATTGCAATCATTTCACCAAAACAGCGGATCTGTCAGCCATCGATATCGCAAAGCGGCTGATGGACTATGGATTTCATGCGCCAACAGTGGCTTTCCCGGTACACGGGACCCTCATGGTTGAACCAACTGAAAGTGAACCACTGGGAGAACTGAATCGGTTTATTGATGCCATGGTCGCCATTCGGGATGAAATTGCTGAAATTGAAGCAGGTACTGCCGATGTACACAATAATGTCATCAGTAATGCACCCCATACTGCAAAAATGGTAATCAACAGTGAATGGAATATGCCTTACACCCGCGAAAAAGCGGCTTACCCAATGCCATCAGTGATCGAAGATAAGTATTTTGCTCCGGTAACCCGCATTGATGATGCATATGGAGACCGCAACCTGATGTGCACCTGTGCGCCCATCAGTGATTACCAGGCTTGATTTAAATAACGCGAACATAAAAGAGGCTGGCCCGTTGTGGGTCAGCCTCTTTTGTTGTAATCATTTGATCGCTAAATAATCCCTGTTTCTTTAAGGCAGTGAAGTATTTTTTGCCAGGAGCGTTCAATGTCATTGTCGAGTCCAACACTGAACCTGACCAGTCCTTCCGACATGCCCATCGACCGTTGAATATCTTCCGGCACCTCTGAGGAAGTGCTTTTTCCAGAATTGCTGAACAGTGTTTTAAAATAGCCAAGGCTCACTGCCAGATAACCAACGCCAGCCAGTTCCATGCACTCCATCAGCTTATTGGCCTTTTCGGCAGATTCAAGGTCAATGGCGATAATGCCACCAAAACCAAAGGACTGGTCCATCATTTTCACCATTGTTTTGTGGCCGGGGTGAGAGCTGAGTCCGGGATAATTTATGCGGATGCCGGTTTCAACAAATTTATTGGCCAGGTAAAGGGCGTTGTAGCTGTGTTGCTTCATGCGCAGGTGAAGGGTGTGCATATTCTTAAGGATGCTGGAACTACGCAAGGGATCTAGCACCGGCCCAAGCAACATCGCTGTGCCATTGTTAACGTCGATGAGCCCGCCGATGAAGTCGTTGGAGCTGCAGATGGCACCGGCAACACAATCGTTTTTCCCATTGATGAATTTCGTCATGCTGTAGACCACCACATGTGCGCCAAGCCTGGCAGGAGCAACAATCATGGGAGTGAATGTGTTGTCGACAACCAGCTTGATACCTGACTGGTTAGCAATTTTTGCGAGTTCGGGAATATCACTGATCTGAAGCAATGGATTCGTCATTGTTTCGGTATAGATCATCCTTGTATTTGGCTTAATGGCAGCTTTCACCTGTTCATGATTGGTGATGTCGACAAAGCTCACGCTGATGTTGAATTTCGGAAGGTAGTTTTGCAGAAAGGCAAACGTGCCGCCATAGGTAGTCACACTCGAAACGATGTGATCGCCTGCGCTGCAAATCTGCAGGATTGCACAGGTGATTGCTCCCATGCCACTGGCTGTTGCCCAGGCGGCATCAGTGCCCTCCATGGCGGCAAGCGCATCCGAGAGGTATTTGTTGCTGGGATTCCAGTGACGTGAATAAAGAAAACAACCTTCGCTTTCGCCGTTGAAAGTGTCAGTCATGGTTTTTGCCTGCATAAAGGTATAGGTGGCTGAATCGGTAATTGAAGGATTGACATCGCCAAATTCGCCAAACTGCATCAAATCCTGAATGTTAGATGCCGGATCAAAGGTTTTCATGGGTACTTTAGTTAGAAAATATTTTTTTTTGCGAAATTAGAAATATGCTTAAAAACATCCACAAATAGTTATATTTGTGTAGTAAAATGTGCATAATATTTAAAATATAGAAGTAAAAGGAATAGATATGCTGTAATTATGTAAATGAATTTTGTAAAATATGGAAACTAACTTTCATCTTGATACTTTGGACAAGCGGATTCTGGCCCATTTGGTGCATGATGCACGCACACCATTCGTTGAAATTGCACGTAAATGCAAAGTGTCAGGTGCGGCTATTCACCAAAGGGTGGCAAGGATGGTTGATGGGAAGGTGATTTCCGGCTCGGCCTTCAAGCTGAGCCCAAAAGGACTTGGTTACCATACCTGTGCATTCATTGGCATACAGGTCAACCTCACATCAACAACCACGCATGATGAGGTGTTTAACAAAATCAGGCTGATTCCTGAAATTGTCGAATGCCACCACATCAGTGGGAAATACTCGCTGCTCATCAAGGTGTATACCCATAATAATGAACACCTGAAACGCATCATTGTCGAGAAAATCCAGTCGATTCCTGAAATCACTTTTACCGAGACATTTATTTCGCTGGAAGCAGGATTTCAGCGCGAATTGCCGGTGATATAGGATTATTTGATGAAATTGCATTAATTTCACGCCAATATTGATAGCGAATGAGAACACTGCTGATTGGTGGAATTTTTCTGACATTTATTGTGATTCAGCTTCTTCGCGGAGGTGGCGGCCGGACCATAGTTGATGGCGACGGAAGTGGCTATTATGCCTACCTTACCACGGTATTTGTTCACGGAACCACTGACTTTACAAAGGTGTATGAATTTGAGAAATCGCACCGTGGACTGGATTACCTTGCGCATTATTTTCATCCGTACAACGGGGTGCTTATCAATAAGTATTTCCTCGGAACAGCCATACTGATATTGCCATTTTACCTGCTTGCCTGGTTGTATTCGCTGGTCACCGGGATGCCGCCGGATGGGTATAACTTTTTATTCCAATATGCCGTAGCACTCGCTGCAGCCTTTTATTGTTCGGTAGGCCTGCTTTTTATCAACCGTACTTTACGTTCATTTGGTATCAGCAAATGGCTGAGTCTGTTGTCGATGATTACCGTTCTTGCAGGTACCAACCTGTTTTACTACACCTTTATGCACCCTTCACACTCCCATGTGTATTCCTTTGCAGCGGTTTCCGTATTTGTATTCTATGCACGTTCTTTTTTTATCAAACCCGAGCGTAAACAGCTGTTTTTAACTGCTTTGTCCTTTGGGCTGGTTGTCCTGATCAGGCCAACAAATGCCATGGTGTTAATGGGGATCCCGTTTATCGCGGGAAGCCGAGATTATTTCATGCAAGGGTTGAACTTTTTGAAGACCAACCGAACAAAGTTTCTTGTGGCTGTTTTGCTGAGTGTTTTGGTAATAGCTTTTCAGCTTGTTTTCAACCTCATACAAACCGGACGGTTGTTAATTTGGTCATATCAGCACGAAGGATTTTACTTCCTGCACCCCTCGCTGTTTTCATTCCTGTTCAGTTACCGCAAGGGTTTCTTTGTTTACACACCCATGTTTTTGTTGATTATACCTTCGCTGTTTTTTTTGTTCCGGAATAGCCGATTCCAATTTTGGAGTTTTACACTCTTTATGTTGCTGTTGTTCTATATCTTATCTTCGTGGTGGAATTGGTTTTTTGGTGATAGTTTTGGTATGCGTGCATTGATTGACTATTTTCCGCTGCTCATGATTCCGGTTGTGTTAATGGTAAAGCGAATCAGACTGATTGGCATTGCCCTTAAAGGCTTGTTGGTGTTCATTGTCCTTGCAATGGCCCTGAACCTGATTCAGACTTACCAGTATCAGAGACACATCATTCATCCGGATTCGATGACAAAAGAGAAATACTGGTATGTGTTTTTAAAGACAGGAAAGGCTTACGAAGATGTTTTTGGTGGATTCATTGAACCGGTTTTCCAGCATCCGGTTCCTTCTGATAACCTTGTTTTTAACAATGATTTTGAAACCAACTCCGCCCATTGGAGCGCTGAAGGACGCAGCGAAATTGCGGATGCATGGTCTGGAAAAAGCATTGCAAGGATGGGAAATGGAACCACCTACAGCCCGACCCTGATTCTCGACAATGCGGCTTTGTCGCTGGCAAACGAGGCCCTTTACGTCACTGCCTCGGTCATGTACAGGGAAAAAAGTCCCAATGCGGTTTCCGATGCATTGCTCGTGTATGCCGTGACCAACAGGCAGAATAACTTAATTTTCTACAAAACATTTAAAATCAAACAAATGCCTGACAATGAAGTCAATATTTGGCGGAAAGCCGATTTTGGCTTTAAGGTTCCGGCCTGGGACGATCAGGTTCAGCAAGTAAAAATCTATGTTTGGCAACAAAAGGAAGATGTGTTCGAAATCGACGATTTCAACATTAAATGTTTATTGCTCAATAGCATCGAATCAAAATGAAACACGCTGAAGACGATCGTTTTATCCGTTTCAACAACCAGCTGAAAGAAGGTGAGGATTATTATATGGAGAACGGCTATAGGGTAATGAAATCAGAATTTCTGATCAGGCGGGGATACTGTTGTGGAAATGGATGCCGGCATTGCCCTTATATGCCACGGCACTTAAAAGGAAACCGCACCAGGACCGATTGAGAACTGTTCTTTTTTTCATTTGTTTGGCATTTTAGCATGTTTATTGTTACTTTTATTCAAGATTATGATTTTCAATATCAAGACTCAATATGGTTGAAAAAACCGATCAACAGGAAAGCCTGAGATTTATTCGTGGACTTGGCGAACTTTACCAACAAATTGGCCCTGATCCTGAGCATAATATAGATATTATCGTAACCCGTCTACAGGAATTATTGCATGTATCTTTATCGACATATACCGTTTTTGACAGGCAGAATCACGAACTGATTTACCGGGTATTGTGTTGTAATGGAGGCATTTCGCGAAAAAGAGTTTCTCCTGAAGGCAGTATTTGTTATGAAACCATCATCATGCGAGGGGCCTGTCCGGCCTGTTATGAAGATCTTGACAATTCCGAATTTGCAGGCTATGACGTTGGTCTGGACAATTTCCATCTGGGAAGTTTCTTAGGCTATCCGGTGATGATGGGAGAAGAGGTTTTAGGCGCATTGTGTGTTGGTAGTCAGCAAAAACGCCAGTTCTCTGAAGCTGAAAAAATGCTTCTCCAAACCATGGCTAAGATCGTGGCAGTGGAAGAAGCATGGCTTGACACTAAGAACAACTCGGTGGCAGAGCAATCAAAATACAAGGTGATTTTTGATCTTGCCGACGATGCATTTATCCTCACCAACATGGACCTGACCATCACTGAGGTAAATCGGAGGGCCCTCGAAATGTTTGATTGTACCAGAGAACAGATGATTGGTGTGGGTTTGTCAGTATTTTCGCCTGTCAACCAGCCTGATGGTGTACGTTCCGAAACCAGGGCCAAGGGTATTTATTTGGCGCTTAAGGCCGGAGAAGAAGCAAAAAAGATATATTGGAAAAGTAAGGCTGTTACAGGCGCCGAATTTGAAAGCGAAGTGAGTTTTTGTCTGATCAGTCAGGACAAAGGTGATATGGTACAGGTGATTATCCGCGACATCACCCGGCAGATGGAGACTGAGCGCAACCTTATTGAAGCCAGAAAAAGAGCCGAAGAGGCCGACCGGCTAAAATCCGCTTTCCTTGCGAATATGTCGCACGAAATCAGAACGCCTTTAAACTCAATCATTGGGTTTTCGGAGTTGATCATGGATGAAGATACCGAGAAAGAGGAGAAAGAAAACTTCCTCGGTCTCATTAGCAGTGCCGGCCGTACACTCCTGCAGCTGATCGACGACATCATTGACATCTCGAAAATTGAAGCTGGTCAGGTCAAAATTTCCAAATCGAAGAGTGAGCTCAACCAGATACTGGATGAGCTGAAAATTAACTACGAAAAAGAGCGCGATAAACGCGGTAAACACCATATTGAACTGCGGATGCACAAAGCTTATGCGGGAGAATTTTATATCATGACTGATCCGTTCAGGTTTAGGCAAATCATGATGAACCTGCTCTCCAATGCCCTGAAATTCATCGATAGCGGTTTCATCGAGTTCGGCTACACCGAAATGAGCGAAGAACAGGTTCAGTTCTATGTGAAGGACACCGGCATAGGCATCGAAAAAGACAAATCACACCTCATTTTTCAACGATTCGGGCAGGTCGACAGTTCCTATAAGCGCAACCTTGATGGCACCGGACTTGGCTTAGCCATTACCCACAACCTCGTTGGGCTGCTGGGCGGTAAAATCTGGTTTGATTCAGAACCCGAGAAAGGCACCACGTTCTATTTCACCCTGCCGGCAAGCCGTGATTTGCAGCGCAATAACCTGATTTCGGTGAACTATGGGCGCATCATGTACGACTGGTCCGATAAGGTATTTCTGGTGGTGGACGACGTGGAAGCGAATTTCCTGTTTCTGAAAGCGGTTTTCCGCGACTCGGGGGCCTTGTTGTTGTGGGCTAAAGATGGCCTGGAGGCCGTACGGATTTGTCGTAACAACAGCAACATCAACCTCGTGCTGATGGACATCAGGATGCCTGAACTGGATGGTTATCATGCAGTAAAAAAGATACGGCAGTTTGCACCAAAGCTGCCCATCATAGCACAAACGGCCTTTGCAGGTCAGGCTGAAGAACAAATTGCAATTCAGCAGGGCTGTCAGGCCTATATCTCAAAACCAATCAGTAAAACAGAGCTGGCATCGCTGATCAAAAAATTGCTTGAAGAGGCTTGACCTTCAAAGGCAATTGCACTAACTTGCCCTTCGGTTCCAAATTTTAAGGTTTCACATGAGTAAAGACTCGCGAAGCATATTGTTAAAATACTGGGGGTATTCGGCTTTCAGGCCGCAACAGGAAGAAATCATTGATACTGTTGCTAACGGTAACGATTGCCTGGCACTTTTACCCACCGGTGGCGGCAAATCGATTTGCTTTCAGGTGCCAGCAATGATGCTTGACGGGATGTGTATCGTGGTGACCCCGCTGATAGCCCTGATGAAAGACCAGGTTCAGCACCTTAAACGGCTTGGTATTCCTGCTGCCGCCATCTATTCAGGAATGCACTTTAATGAATTGGAAATTGTATACAACCAAAGTGTATTCGGACAGCTGAAATTCCTGTATGTTTCGCCTGAACGCCTGGTTGTGGAGCGCTTCATTGATGCGGTGAAGCGCATGAAAATCTCCCTCATCGCAGTGGACGAATCACATTGTATCTCCCAATGGGGATATGATTTCAGGCCGCCTTATCTCCGTATTGCAGAGATTCGACAGTACCTGCCCAGGGTTCCAATACTGGCATTGACTGCAACGGCAACACCCAGGGTTGTGGAGGATATTCAGGAAAGGCTGAAATTCAGGACGAAGAAGGTGCTTCAAACAAGTTATGAGCGAAAGAACCTGACCTATAACGTGGTGTATCAACCAGATAAGTTCGGATCGCTGCTTCGCCTTGTTGGATTGCTAAAATCGGGCAGCGGGATTGTGTATGTGCGCAACCGGAAACGAACGCGCGAAATGGCAGATTACCTGAGCTCACGGGGAATAAGTGCCACGTATTATCATGCCGGACTTGATCAGAAAACACGCGACATCAGGCAGTCCTCCTGGATGAAGGGCGAGCAAAGGATTATCGTGGCAACGAATGCCTTCGGCATGGGAATCGATAAGCCTGATGTGCGACTGGTTGTTCACCTTGATTTGCCCGATAGCCTCGAAGCCTATTTTCAGGAAGCCGGCAGGGCCGGACGCGATGGAAACGTGTCAGCAGCATACATGATCTGCAACGACAATGATGTGCATCAGCTAAAAGGGAATCTCGAATCCTCTTATCCAGAGCCGGCTCAGATAAAAGCCATTTATGAAGGCCTGGGAAATTACTTTCAGATACCGGTGGGAGGCGGAAAAGACCAGAGTTTCAATTTCGATATTGCCACATTTTCAAAGCAATATAATTTTCCTGTGATTGAGGTGTTTAACACCTTGCGATTGCTCGAAAAGGAAGGCTTGCTGATGCTTTCAGAGAGTTTTCAGTCACCTTCGAAACTGCTGTTCTCGGCAAACCGCGAAGATTTATACCGTTTCCAGGTTGAACAGCCTGCATATGACGGTTTTATCAAGTTCCTGTTGCGCAACTATCCTGGCCTGTTTACCGACTTTGTTGTCATCAATGAGGAAGAGGTGGCAAGAAAACTCAACAGCGATGTTGAGCGTGTGGGTCAGATGTTACTGAATTTGCAAAAACTGGGATTTCTAACCTATACCAGCCGAAAAGACAAACCCCAACTGATTTTTCTGTCGGAACGCCAGGCCACCTCTGGCCTGTATCTTTCGCGCGAGCATTACGCTGACCGTAAAGTGGCAGCAGCCCGCCGGGTGCAGTCGGTGATTGACTTTATCAACAACCAGGATGTTTGCAGGAGTGTGCAATTGTTGGCATATTTCGGTGAAACCAATCCCCGCCGCTGCGGAAAATGCGATGTGTGCAAAAGAAGAAACAGCCTGGCCTTAACGGATGTCGAGTATGACCATATCAGCAGCCGACTCAGGGCCTTGCTGTCGGAAAGACCTTATCCAGTGTTTGAGGTCATCAAAAACATTGAAGGCTTCAGCGAAGAAAAATCACTTGCTGCAATCAGGTGGATGATCGACAATCAGATCCTTGAAAAGGACGAAGATGAGCGACTCAGCTATGTAAAACAAATGGGAATAGGCTATATCTCATGAACCACCGGTTGAAACTGCCCCTGGAATTTTATCAATCGGAAGATGTGGTTGGTTTTGCCAGACAATTGCTTGGATGTGTGCTATATACACAGATCGACGGGATTGTTTGTGGTGGGTTGATTTGCGAAACAGAGGCGTATGCCGGAATCACTGACAAAGCATCACATGCTTACGGTGGCAGAAAAACTCCCCGAACCGGCGTGATGTATGAAAGCGGAGGCCTTGCTTATGTGTATCTGTGCTACGGCATGCACTACCTGTTTAATGTTGTGACAGGACCTCAGGATGTGCCTCATGCAGTGCTGGTCAGGGGAGTGGTGCCTGTCGCCGGCAAGGATGAAATGAGCCGCCGGTTGGGTAAGCCGTTGACGGCACTCAGAACAGATGGGCCTGCAAGGTTAACAAAAGTCCTTGGCATCGATTTGGCCATGAACAGGCAAAGCCTCCTTGGAAACCGCGTTTGGATTGCAGGCGATGGCCTCACCTTGTCACAACATGAAATTGAAACTACTTCAAGGATAGGAGTTGAATACGCCGGCGAGGACGCAAATCTGCCTTATCGTTTTTTAATCAATGCTGAATCGAAAGCACGCCTAAGGGCATATTACCAGTAGCATTCGGGCAAAAAAAAACGCCTTCGGTCTTTTCCCAAGGCGTTTACATGAAGCGGAAAAAATTATTTTACCGCTTTTGAGAGTTCAGCACCGGCTTTAAATTTCACAACTTTCTTAGCCGAAATATTAATTTCTTTTCCGGTTTGAGGATTGCGGCCTTTTCTTGCTGCTCTTTTTGAAACGGCAAAAGAACCGAACCCAACCAGAGCAACGCGGCCACCTTTCTTGAGAGAAGTAGTTGTGGCTTTTACAAATGCATCCAATGCTCTTTTGGCATCAGCTTTTGTCAAATTGGCTTCGCTAGCCATTGCATCAATTAATTCAGCTTTGTTCATTTTATTGGAATTTAATTAGAAAATTGGTTGAAAACCGCACAAATATAAGCTATAATAGAAATAATGCAAGTAAAGCCGCATGTTTCTTACAATTTTGTTGATAAAACCTGTGTATTGTTAATAATTGCGGTGAAAACCCTGTGCTGTTGCGGCTTATAGCCCATTTTGATTCTCTGTTACAGCGCAAAATTCAGGCTATATAAATGCCGGCACCTTCCATTTGCTGCCAGGCTGAAATCCACGCACAAATTCGTCAGCAGCCATGGCTTTTTTTCCTGCCTGTTGCAAATGATGTACCCGGAGGATGCCATCGGGCAGCACAATGGACAAAGCATTATGCCCATCGCTTAATAATGTCCCTGCTTTATCAGGAGCACTGCCATGAGCAACAGAAGTTCTCAGGATTTTCAATTCAATGGTCCTGCCATGGTTATCCTGTATGGTGGTGTAGGCGCCGGGGTAAGGACTTAGCCCCCTGATCTGATTATGGATTTGATGCATCGGTGCATGCCACTGGATAAGGCAGTCGGCACGGAAAATCTTGGGGGCCGACTTTAATGGTTGAACCACATTTGCCACATCCTGTCTGTAAGGCTTGCAGCTCCCCGAGAATATTTGTGAAATGGTTTCGAGGGTAATTTTCTTGCCTAAGAGGGCCATGCGGTCGTGTAGCTCACCTGCTGTTTCGTTTTCGCCGATGCTTAAGGTATCGTTTAATATGATTTCGCCGGTATCAATTTTGTCGTTAATAAAGAAACTGGTTAAGCCAGTAACAGTTTCACCTTCCATGATCGCCCTGTTGATTGGTGCTGCACCACGGTATTGGGGCAGGAGGGATGCATGCAGGTTAAAAGTGCCCAGCTCCGGCATTTGCCACACCTCGGCCGGAAGCATGCGGAAAGCCACCACCACAAACAAGTCTGCCTGCAGCGACCTGAGTTCATCCAGGAATTGGGAATCCTTCAGACTCAATGGCTGCAGAAGGGGTAGGTGGTGGACAAGGGCAAAATCTTTCACGGCAGAAGTGCTGATTTTTTTACCCCTCCCGGCGGGCTTGTCGGGTGCTGTAACAACAGCTGTCATGCTATATCCGGCATGCACGATGGCTTCGAGCTGAGCTACTGCGAAGTCAGGTGTGCCAAAAAATACGATGCCGCGATTTGGTGTCTCCATTTACCTACGAAATTAAAAAAAACCTGATCAGTATGCACCAATCAGGTTTTATGTCGTGATGAATAAAGTTTAGCGTGCGCCCAATGCTTTGGCGTGACTGATGTATTTATCAATGGTTCTGCCTTCGGTGCTGGCCGGATATTTATTCCTGATGCCTTCGTAAGCTTCAACAGCCTTGTCGAACTTACTCGCCATTTCGTAAGCCCTGCCTGCTTTAAAAAGGAACATCGGGCTTGTCAGTTCATTGGGTTTGTTACTCGCAGCATCCATATAATAACCTGCAGCCTTTTCAGCCTGATTCAATTCAACGTAGGCATCTCCGATGGCTCCGGTAGCCATATTGCTAACGATATAATCGTCGCTGTCAAATTTCTTGAGGTATTTGATGGCTTCGTTGTAGTCGCCTTGTTTCAAAAAACAAATACCGGCATAGTATTTTGAAAGGTTAGCCGATTTGGTCATGCCATAATCGCTGATGATGTCGAGAAAACCAAGGCTGTTGCCATCGCCATACAAGGCTTTGTTCAATGAATCTGATTCAAAATACTTTTCAGCCATAAATAACTGAATCTGAGCTTCTTTTTCCTTTGGCTCAATGTAATATTTCTGTAATCCAAAATACCCTACAACAATCAGGGCAATGACAGCCACAATGATGGTGATGATTTTCTGGTTGTTTTCAATAAACTGCTCCGACCTGCTCAGTGCTTCTTCTACAACTTCCAGCTTGTCTTCAGTCTTTTCGCTACCTTTCTTAGTTACCATGTCGTCTGATTTTTTTTGTGGTGCAAAAGTAGTTTTTTTTCTCTTTAAAACAGCCAATAGGTCTATTTTTTTACCTTTGAGCAACTTAAACAGTTATTATTGATCATTGCACTGAATAATTGACAGTTTTTGAAGCAATTTCATCCTGCTATTCATGCTGATCAATTTCCTGCTTTTGTTGTAAGAGCTTTTTTCTGACAGTGTGGAATGACAATTGTTGCAAACCCTGGGATTGAAGATCGAAATGATTATGAACACCAAGCATTTTTTTAATAAGGGATTATGCCCCTATAAACGGCTGTTGTCACGAACGGGTAGACTCCTGTTGCTCTTTCTGGCGATGCTGCTTCCAGTATTGGTTGAGGCCGGTTGGCTGATCGTGGAAATAAACCGGAACAATTTTGGTTCCTTGTCGATGCAGTCGACCTTTATCCAACAAAACATGGTCAGGATAGAAACCAACGAATCCGTCATCATCCTGAACCTTGAAAAGGAAGAGCTGACCTTGATCTTTCCGGATAAGAAGGTGTTTTGGACTGGTAAACCAGCTGATTTCAGGGAAGGAATGATTGCATCTGCAGAAGTTCAAATCACATCGCTGATTGAGCAGATGCCTGAGGGAGAACGCGATAAGAACAGAAAAGAGTTTGATGAGATGATCCGCATCATGAGGTCCGACACCCTCAAGCCAGTGCTTCCAGGCCTTGTACGGATTGATCAGACGAGTAGGCAGGACACCATTGCAGGCCAGCTTGCCCGTTGTTTCAATATCTACATCGATTCGACCTTGTACGAAAAGGTTTGGATCAGCCGTGATGTGAACCCTTTTGCTGAAATTGACCTCGACCGCATGTTGGCCATGTCGCGCGAGTTAACCCAGCCGAGCATTGTGAGTGCCTATCGCGAAAGTCCTGAATACCTTAGCCTGATCAGGAAAGGATTCGTGCTGCGCTCGGTGATGCCAACACCCATAGGTGAAAGTACCACACAAGTCGAATCCATCAGAAAGACCGACATCAGGATGGAACTGTTTATGCCGCCAACCGATTACCGGCCGGTTGGACTGACTGAGGTGCTCCAAATGACCATGAACGACTTTGATGGAATTAAACAAGAGCCGGCACCCGAGCTTAGGCCGGGAACATTGCCAGGCTTTACTCCAGAGCCTGCACCTGTCAGTAAGCCAATGGGTTATGAACTAAAGTAGCTGCTAAAATTGAATTCAGCAAGCACTGATCCCCCAATACATTGCCTTCGCTATGGAATTTGATGTGATGCAAGGTAGCCCTGCTGATGTGTCGAGAATCGTAGGGATAGCCTATCCGGTTTTATAATGATGCCGATATGATTGCAAATGCATTATTGGCCTTCCTGATTTACCAACTCCCTGATTTCATAAAAATAGGCAAGGCATTTTTGTTCAGTTTCTGACCTGAGCTTGATGCCCTCCGGAAACACAACATGCCGCAATTCCTGGTATACCTGAATTGTGGTTTCAACTGCGCCTATAATGGATTGGGCGTTATAAGCCGGAACTGTGACGATTAATTTTCTGAGATCCTCCCCGGCAAATGTTTGCTCCACTTTGCGTAATCCCCTTGGCAACTGGTGGTTTTTGATTTGCATCAGCGGTGAAATCACCTTTGCGCGAAGAAATGTAACGGCATCAAGTGCCTCAAAATATTCGCCCCTGCCAATTTTAAGCGATATATAATGGATCCAGGTCCAAAACCTGTCCTCGATCCACTGACAATCAAGGGGAGGCCAAATAGCTTGATTTTCTGACAGTTTATTGCTTACCTTTCCTTCTCTTTCGAATACCACCACGGGGTTTTCCACGCGGACAGGTAATTCTTCAAGCGTGACAAATTTAATATCGACATGCAACAACGGATCGTTATACAGGCAAATCAGCAGGCGTTTTTCGCCCACATGTTCGCCTGTAAATGCGTTCAGCAGGTTACCCAATTTCCGTGCGTAAACCAGCATGTTTTCGTGGTGGTCACTGACAGACTTGTTGGTGATAAGCACCAGATCGAGGTCTGAAAAACGGTCAATTTCGCCATGTATCCACGATCCTCCAATGGCCAGGCCGACAACCGACTGATCAGTGCTGATTGTCTCAATTGCTTGATTAACAAATTGCTGATGTATGATCATTTGCTTTTCTTTTTCTTTAGAGCAGCTTTATCCCGGTTTTCAATCATCCGGAAAGCTACCATGCGGGCAATCAGATCGAGGGGTAGTGGTTTGTCATAAGGAAACTGCACCGTTCCCTTCGAAGTGACATAAGCGCTTAATTCCATGCTGAATGCATTCATTGCCGAAGTCAGTGGGTAAAACCCGATGTGATGCTTATGGGCCGCAAAATACACCACAATGCCGTGATATTTATATGCAGGCATCTGATAACTCAGTACTTCTTCCGCTTCTGGGGCAGCCTGCCGGATGGTGCTGCGCATCTGCTGGATCAGGCGGCGAATTTCTTCGGAAAATCCGGCAATGTATTGGTCAACAGTGGATAGTTTTTCAGCTTTGGTCTCCATGATTTCACACGTTAGGTTCGGCAGGTCTGTCACAGCATGATGATGCCTGTAAACTGAATACCTGCTGTAGCAGCATTTATCAGGTAAAATTTGATATAAAATTAATGCATATTTACATAAGTCAACCAATGTCCCATTCATCACAGTTTTGAAGAAGGTGCCAAAAGCAAAATTGCAGCTTGCTTCTACTGATGCTTATTGATATTGCTGAAGCACGGCGATTATCTGCGCCAACTCCTTTTCTGAATCCAGCACCCGCAACTGGCTTTCAATATAGAAGCTTTGCTCAAAAAGATAGGAGATTAGCGATATTTCACCTGCTTCAAGGGCTTTATTCAACAATGCAGAATTGTCGGCCAGGGCCAGGTTTTTTTTGTAATCGGCAATGCTTGCCTGCAGTTTGATGGCCTTGCCGTGCAAGGCTTTCAGCTCATTGTAAAACCTGAGTTGCTCGCCATCCGCAGAAACCTTGATTGCCACTGTTCTTGCCCGCTGGTACTTCAGGGTGTTTTTGTTTTCCCACAAAGGCAGTGTCATACCCACCGTCAGGCCTTGAAACTGCTGTCCAACGACACTCTCACTCATATATCCTGCCTGAAATTTAGGTAAATTGAGGGCTGAAACCAGTTTTTCCTGTTTCTGGCTTAAAGCCATATCACGGGCGAGCAGGCGGAGAGAGGGGTTGTTGTTCCGGGCATTGGCAACAAATGCCTCAAAGGCTGTGTCAACTGCTTGCGGCACAAAAACACTGTCAGTCAACACAACCGCTTTCCCTCCGTTCAGGCTGGTCAAAGTAGCCAGCAGCAACCCACGCTCACGCTCATTTTTTTCAGCCTCCTGCTGCATATTGAGCAGGTTAAGCCGGGCTTTATGGAAGTCGAGGACGTTGATTTCGCCGGACTGAAAGCGCGCTTCGAAGGATTTGGCTATCTGCCTGGCATTTTCAAGCCGTTTTGCATAAATGATTTTCAATGCGTTGGCATAAACTAGGTCGATGCAATTTTGTGTGGCTTCCAACAAAATGGCCATCTTTTCCTTTTCATAGGCTGCTATCACCTTTTCGCCTGACAAATCGGCAATTTGATTGCGGTATGCATAGGCGGTCGGAAAATCGAAGGACTGTGTAATGCTCAGGTCATTTCTATTGCCGGTGATTGCAGGACTACCCCACAGGTGGTTATAGCTTATTTCAGGATTCTGCAGGAAAATGCCTGCTCTGGAAGCAAGCAATTCAGCCTCTGCGTTTTTTCTCAGCGAAAGCAATGTAGTGTTATGCTGTTCGACGGCGCTGACGATGCTGTCGATACCATGCTGGGCCGTAAGTGCTTGGCATATAAATATCACGACTATGGTGAGTGAAAAGAGGTGTTTCATAACTGGTCGGGTTGAACGGTTTCGTGGTGCTTTAAAGCACTGTAAACAATGGGCACTATATAGATATTGAGCAGGGTAGAGGTAAGCAAACCGCCGAGAATAACAACGGCCATCGGACTTTGAATTTCGTTTCCTGCCAGGTTACCCCTCATGGCCAACGGTATGAGTGCAAGGGCTGCTGTCAATGCAGTCATCAATATTGGGCTCAGGCGATCAGCAGACCCTTTGATGATGGTTTCTGATAGGCCTGCACCGGTTTTTTGCAATTGCTGATAATGGGTGATGAGCAGAATGCCATTGCGTGTGGCAATACCAAAGAGTGTGATAAAACCAATGATGGCAGGAATGCTCAACACCCCGGCACTGAAATAGATGGCAAAAACCCCTCCGATCAAAGCAAGGGGCAGGTTCAGCAGGATGATTCCGGCAAGCTTGAAATTCTTGAACTCCTGAAACAACAACAGAAAAATCAGCAGGAGCGCTGCAATGGACGTAACAAGCAAGGTTTGTGAAGCTTTTTCCTCGCTTTCGAACTGCCCGCCGTATTCAATCCGGTAACCTTCAGGTAAGGTAATTTGCGTATGAACCTTGTTTTTGATGTCATTGACAACACCCCGCAAGTCGCGGCCTGCAACATTGGCAGAAATGACTATTTTTCGCTGCACGTTTTCACGGCTGATTGAATTCGGGCCTGAAACGCTAACGATATCAGCAACTTGTTCCAGTGGAACCTTTTTGCCATTACCCGCATCAATCAATGCTGCCCGGATGCCATCGATGGATTCGGTGTAATCTTTATTGAACCGCAGTATCAGGTCGAAGCCCTGTTGTCCTTCATAAATTTCGGTAAGCTTTTCGCCGCCAAACGCGATGTCAATGAATGCATTAAACTCACTGATGCTTATGCCATAACGTGCCAGCATTTCACGGTTTGCCCTCACCTGTATCTGTGGGATGGCCACCTGTTGTTCAACATTTACGTCCACAAGACCATCAATATCAACAATGGCGTTTTTGACCTGGTTACCCATCATAAACATCTCGTTCAGGTCGGTCCCGAAAAGTTTGATGGCAATATTTGCCCTCGTGCCTGAAATCATGTGGTCGATCCGGTGTCCCAGCGGCTGACCAACTGTTGAAGCGATGCCGGGAATTCCGGCCAGCGCTGACCTTACTTCGGCAACATAGGCATCATTGCTGCGGGATGCAAGTGTATAATTCACATCTATTTCGGCGCTGTTGGTTGTCTGCGAATGCTCGTCAAGCTCGCCCCGACCCGTTCTCCTGGCTGTACTGCTTGTTTCCGGAATCGCCAACAACGCCTCCTCGACCATATTGCCAAGGATATTGCTTTCTTCGAGTGAAGTCCCTGGTTTAGTGATTACCGAGAGGGTTAATGCGCCTTCATTAAATGGAGGCAGAAACGTCCGGCCTAAGCCTGAAAGGGTTATTAAGGCCACAACAAACAATGCCATTGTGCTGAGGATAATCACTTTTTTATGGTTAAAAGCAATGATCAGCGACTGCTCGTATCTGGTAGTTAACCAGCTGACTAGCCATTTTTCTTTTTCGTTTTTTGCCAGATAGCTATCGCTTGTCAACAGTATATTTGCCAGAAGCGGGGTAAGGGTCATGGCTACAATCAGTGAAACAAACAAGGAAACAACAAACGCTATGCCCAGCGGTTGAAGCATTCTTCCTTCCATACCCGACAGAAAAAACAATGGGATAAATGCCACAATGATGATCAGGGTGGCATTCAGGATTGAAGCCCTGATTTCCATAGATGCTTCAAACACAACAGTGATTGCCGGAAGCCTTTGGTCTGATGGCTTTTGCCTGTTTTGTCTCAGCCGTTTATACACATTCTCCACATCAATGATGGCATCATCAACCAGCGCCCCAATGGCAATGGCCATGCCGCCAAGGCTCATGGTGTTGATGTTCAATCCGAGGTATCTCATGACGATGATCGTCCCAAGTAAGGATATTGGTATGGCGGTGAGCGAAATGATGGTTGTGCGAAAACTTCCCAGAAACAAGAACAGGATAATTACTACGAAAAAACTCCCTTCGAGCAGGGCTTGCTGCACATTGTCGACCGAAGTCTGGATGAAGTCGGCTTGCCGGAAGATTTTTGTGTCGAGCCTTACGTCTTTTGGCAGCGATGCCTGTAAACTCTGCAGGTTTTCCTCAATCCGTTGTGTGACATCCAATGTGTTGATATTGGGTTGCTTCGATACCGAAACAATGATGGCCGGTTTAGCGTTTTCTGAGGCATAGCCCATTTTTACGGCTGCACCAATCTTTACTTCAGCCACATCGTGCACGCGCAGAGGTTTTCCATTGGCTGATTTGAGGTAGGTATTGCCAATTTCCTCCGTACTAGCTGTGCGGGCAATGCCCCGAACAACGTATTCATTGCCGAATTGCCGAACAACACCTCCGGTGGAGTTTTGACTCAATCCTTCGCACACTGCAGCCAATTCATTGGTTGAAACGCCGTAAAACGACATCTTTTGCGGATCGGCAAGTACTTCATATTGCTTGTAATCGCCCCCGATGATGGTTACCTGCGACACACCTCCGGTGGCCAGCAGCAAAGGCTTAACATTCCATTCGGCAATGGTTCTGAGGTCCATCATCGAGGTGCTGTCGGCCTGAATGCCTATAAAAAAGATTTCACCCATCACACTCGATTGAGGTGCAAGCACTGGTTGGCCGACGCCTTTGGGCAAACGGGCCGTAATGCTGATCAGTTTTTCACTCACGACCTGGCGCGCTTTAAAAATGTCAGTTCCCCAGTCAAACTCAATCCAGACAAAGGAGTAGCCCTGTGATGAGGACGACCTTACCCGCCTAACATCGGTGGCTCCGTTTACTGCAGATTCTATGGGAAAGCTTATCAGGCGTTCGACTTCCTCGGAAGCCATTCCATGTGCATCCGTCATTACCACCACCGTAGGCGCAGTGAGGTCAGGAAACACGTCAACATCCATATTAAGTGCGGTTCTACTGCCAAACAGCACCAACACCAGTGAACTGAACAGAATGAAGTATTTGTTGTTCAGCGAGAATTTTATCAGCTTATTAATCATGGTTGCTGCTTTTTGTTAGTGAACATGGCCTGAATGTGCATCAAGGGCACCCGATGCCTGCGATAACCTGATAAACATGGCTCCTTTGGTAACGATGCGTTCGTTTTGCATGATGCCCTCGGTAATGGCCGTGCTAAGGCCGTCGGTGTCGCCGGTTTTTACAGGTCTTTTTTCAAACAGTTCGGGTGTGACCTGTACATAAATAAAATGATGTCCCATCTCTTCGATGAGCGCCGAATTCGGGACAATCATGGCATGATCATTTGTTTTTGTTTTCAGGTACACTTCAACGAAACTGCCCTGAATCAGGTCGGCGGTATTGTCTATTTGAATGTTAACCGGCAACAGGTAATTGTCAGTTCCGGCTGACTGACCGTAGGATAAAATTTTTCCATTCAGTACCTCCAAGGTATAAGTGTTGTTATTCAATGTATTACGGATAACAAGTCCGGTAATATTGCCCAGGATGGGGGCATATTTTTGCCTTACTTCGGCTTTAAGGATCAGCTTTTCATTTTGTGAAATCACAGCAACAGGCTGCCCGGCTTCGACATAGGCTCCGTTCTTCACCAGCCATTGCTTGATGAAGCCGCGCATTGGCGACATGACCAACTGGCCTGAACTGCTGAAGTTGCTTTTGAGGTTGCTGTAAATGATGCTGGCATTATCATAAGCTGTTTTGTATTGTTGTAGCTCTTTTTCCGATACAATTTTATCGGTTGCAAGCGAAATGGCCCTGTTATAATCTGCCTTAGTCTTGTCATAATTGTTTTTGGCATCAGCAAACCTTACGTTGGCATTGTTATCGGCCAGGGTGCTGCCATCAATGGTCAGGAGATGTTGACCATTGGAAACAGCTGCGCCTTCTGTCAGGTTGTTGTCAGTTATTCGGGCGATTCCGTTTGTCTTTGCGATGACCACCATTTCACCGTCTGTTGCAGCCTGCACCTGTGCGCTTGCTTTTATCACCTGTCCGAAAGGCGCAATGCTTGGTTTTTCGGTTGAAAAATCAATTTTCCAGCTTTGTTCCTTGGTGAAAGTCACTGCATTGGGAGCTGACTTTTCAAGCAGTTCTGCTGCTTTGTTGGCTTCCTCTACGCTGGCATAAACAGTAACTTCAGGTATGATGAGACTGGAGGTGCCTTCGGCTGTGGTAACTGTAAATTCAATCAGTCCGGTGCCCGCTGCCTGAGGCGTAAGATTGAAACTAAAAATTCCTGAACGTTTTGGCACTTCCAGTGTTTGTGATTGTTCACGGCCATTTACATTGATGCGCAAAGTGACCTTGGCTGCCTCAAGCGGTTTAAAACCTGGAATGTGAGTGAAATGCGATAAAACGTTTGAGGCTTGCCCTGCTACAAAAGGGTCTGCTTCAGCAAATACCTCGTAAGCCGGACTGTAAGCTGTCAGCAACAATGAGTGATTTTCGTGTTTTTCAGTTGGTTCAGCGTGTTTGTGCTGGCAACTGCTAAACATCAGGGTCAACAGAACCCCTAAAAACAAAGTGTTTTTCATCCTGTGAATACTTAACTGGTTAATCAAAATAAATGAAGTGAACCTTGCAGGAATGAAGTCCTGCAACTTTCAGTGAGAAATGGTGATCAGTTAAGCCAGGGGAGGTGCGCGTAAACCATAACTGTTTACATGTGCGCATGCGTTGCCAGGCGTTTCATCGGTTAGTTTCCAAAGAAAGATTCCGGATAAAACCGGTTCTGCAGCTGTGCTATGCGGGGAAGAGGTAAAATGATTGAAAAGCAGGGTAGAACTGCCGGTGGAAAGCTGTCTTATTTGATTGTCGGGTGCGGTAACCAACACATTGACAATGCAATACGAATGACCATTGTTTCCATCGTGATGATGGCCGTGATGATCAAAATTATTGCTGTTTGCCAGGAGGTGATCGTTTGCACAATGCGCCTGTTCAACACAAACTGACGATTCGTGGTGATGATGTGGGATGATCAGGTGCGCCAGCAGCAACACATTGGCCATCAGCAAAAAACAAAAGGCTATTTTCCTCTTTAATCCCATGGGTAAATCTTGCAACAAAATTAAAATAAATTTGGGATTATCTGCACTGCTTTTCCATTAGCTAATCCAGGACATTAGTTATTCAAATGAGAACAGGCCATCAGCCTGTCTGCTGATGACCTGTTCTGCTTTCCGGGCTTGCCGGAGAAAGTCCATTTTGACAATTAGAACCTGAACCCGAGTTCAATTTCCCATTGGTTCATATTCAACTCGATTTGCTGTGCAGGATCAAAGGGGTTAACGCCTTTAACTGTGTTTGACAGGGCGTGAGTGATGGCCAGGTTTATGTCGTGATCGCCCATCGTATGGGTAAGACCAACCGAAATGTGATTTTCGTTTACTGCCGGAGCCAGGATGTTAAACATCACTTCAGATTCCTGAATAGGTTGTTTTCCATAGGAATAGCCACACCTGAACTGCCAGTCTTTCACCTGCCTGAATTCAGCGCCAAACTTAAGGATCATCATGTCTTTCCATCCGAAACCGGCACCGTTGTCGCTGCCAAGGGCAACGAAATCAGGATTTGGCATATAGGCATCGGCGGGTGATGTCATGTTTGGGTTTGGAATCATAGGCATCATTTGTGAAGCTATCATTGGGTTGCCAACAGATTTAACCTTGCTGTACATGATTTGTTTCACATCGGCCATCAGGGTAATGTCCTTGGTGATATCGAAAGAAACACCTGCGGTCCAGTTACTTGGGATATCAAAACCGCCTTCTTCAGCAAACAAGCCCTTGTATTTATCGAACTTGCTCATTTTGATGCGGGGTTGCAAGGTAGCGCCCAATCTGAACCCATTGAACAATTCACCCTGATAACCGATTCTGAAACCAACACCAGTTGAGTTTACTTTTCCATTGTTTGTGACAAAAGCGCTGCGGTCAACTGGCAAGCCTGGCATTCCGGCCGAGCCCATATCGCGGAAAGCCTGTAGCCCTTTGGCCTCAAAAGTCTGATAGGCAAAAACCGGTGAAATACCGATGCTGTGTTTCTCGCCAATGAGGCGGGCGTAGGTTAGGGTAAGGAACATCTGGGTGATGTTCACACCAGTTGGTTCAGTAACATTTGTCATCGGGTTTGGAAATCCATTGGGCAGCGGGTCACCAAAGGAATCAATGATTTCGCTGTAATAGGTTTTTGCAGCATAATCGGTGTTCATTCCACCATTGCCAAAGAAATTCAGGCCCAGGGTGTTTTTGTCGCCCAATTGATACGAAAATGCAATTGCCGGGATGATAAAGGTCGATGAACCACTCTCAACAGTTCCTTCTTTCAATCCAAGGAGCATTTGTCTTCCTTCATAAGGCCAGTTCTGGGGTGGGGTAGGAGCACCGATGACCGTGTACTTGCGGTTTGGATTGAAGTAGCCTACACTGACTTCGAAACTGAGTTTTTTGCCAACAAAACTAAGTCCGGCAGGGTTGATGGCTGCCGAAAAAGGACTATGCATAAATGCAATCCCTGCACCGGCGAAACCTTTGTTTTTTGTTCCCTGTCCTGTGCTGAAGTAGCCATCTGTGGCAAATGCACTGAACGAGAGCAAGGATAATGCCATCACCATCAGTGGAGTCAGCATGGAGATTTTACGAGTAGATTTTTTTAACATTTTGGTTTTGTGTTACTAAGAAATTTGTAATGAATGAAAAACAGTTATTTCGTGAGCCCTTCCAGTGTGCTTTCTATCTCACCCGGAGTGCTTACAATTTTCATAAATGTGCCCATGCTCAGTTCTGGCCAGTGAACGGCCAGCCTGTACTTTCCGGGCATGATGGTGGCTTTGGTACCTTGCAGGATGATTTCGTAGGGCATAGCGGCAAGATTATCCTCGCCGATGATGGGCAAAAAATGGGCCTCGCCAATGGCTTTGTCATAAAGTCCTACACCAAAAACAGCTATCCCTTTATCGGCGAAGACAAGCTCGTAAACCTTTTTGGTGCTGCCTTTTCCGGCTGTCAGGTTTTTTCTGATGGTCTGGAGTCCTTCTTCAAATGAAGTGAATTCATTCAACAGACTTGGGTCGCCGAATTTAGGCATAAAGGCCATGTATTTGTAGTCTTTCAGGTCATCGGTTTCCACACTGCCCCCGAATGGTGCAAAGGTGTTGCCAAATGATTTCATGGCTGATTTTGCAGCTTCAGCGATGCCCGCAAGTTTGTCGGCTTTTCCTGTAATCTCGTTTCCAAAGTAGGCATTGAACAGGTACATTGGATTCAGCATCGAAATGGTAATCACGCCATTGTTGTCGATCAAACCGATCTTCAGAATTGCTGCAAGTGCGCCTCTGTCCTTTTTTGTAAGGCTGATTTGCTTCAAGTCGGTCCTGGTGTATGCGATGACATGAAACCTGGCATTGTTTTCGGGAGAATAGTCGCCAAGCACATCGAACTGCGCTCCTGTAAGTGCAGATTTAATTTCATTTACCAGTGATTCCATGCTGATTGCCTTTGTCCCAACCTTAAGGTATGGCGATAAGGCTTCTTCTGCCTGTGTTGAACTTGTAGTAAACATGGTGATGATTACAAGTAATAAGGTGTAAAAGGAATTGATCTTCATATGTTTATCGTTGATTAATATGGTCAGCCTTAGGAATTATCCTCTTGAACAAAGGTATTTTCATAATATTTAGCAATGGACATGTGTAAATGTGTTACTTATCATAACATGATATTTAACATAAAGCGGTACATTTGCTAAAATAAATCCTCTCGGGTATGGGCACGTTGGAGAAATCGCCGGACTGTCAGATATGCGCATTCAAGTCGTTGATGTTTAATTCATTAAAACAGGATCAACTAAGTAAAATCAATACCTGCAAGGAGCAATTCCATTTTAGCAAGGGTGAATTGGTGTGCCGGGAAGGCGATCCCATCAATGCAATCATTTATGTGCATGCCGGATTGATTAAATTGCACAAGCGGATTTCGGAAAACCAAAGCCAGATTATCAGCATTGCCAAACCCTTCGATTTTGTCGGACTGATATCTGTTTTCTCAAAAACGAATTATTTTTATTCGATCACTGCCATTGAAGATTCATCCATCTGTTTCATTGCCAAGGACTGCTTCATCAGGGAAATCGCATCAAACGGTCAGTTTGCACTCGACATTCTCACCAGGATGAGCAAAACCAATGACGATGTCCTTGAAGCCAAATTTGCACTGAGCAGCAAAAACCTGCGGGGGCGGATTGCCCATATCCTGCTCGATTTTGCGAACAATATTTACAAATCCAACGAATTTGAACTTCCGGTTTCAAGGCGCGAAATGGCTGAACTTATCGATATGCGCATGGAGAATGTGATTCGGGTGATGTCGGAATTCAGACAGGATGGCATCATCAAAATTAACGGACACATCATTGAAATCACTAACCCGAATATGCTGCAGAAAATCAGCGATATGGGATAGTTTAGGAGGATTGCCTTGTAGCCAGACTTTTTTGTGCCCCATGATTTTCTTCCAGGGTTGTTAACGGTGTTTTGATTTATTTAAGACGCATTCGCTGCCTCGTTTTGACTGCAAAATCAGGATGGCCGGGCGGCCCTGAACCAGTAAAAAAACTAACTTTGCAGGGATGCTGACTTCAGTGAAACCATTGACCTTATGGTTTTCATTGCTGCAGATGAATGTTTGATTAATTGCTGTTTCCGACTATGGTTAATCCAACAAGAGCTGTCGATGAAGGATATTTGAATTTCCTGCTCGAGATGGTGCTCGACGAGCGAAAGCAACGATTTGAAGAGGTGCTTGCACAACGCACGCGCCATATCACCATCGTGCTTGAAGACATATTTCAGTCACAAAACGCGAGTGCCGTGCTGCGGTCGTGCGACCTTACCGGGGTACAGGATGTGCATATCATCGAAAATAAATATGCTTTCGATATCCATCCTGATATTGTCCTGGGAAGTGCTAAATGGCTGAGCCTGTACCGCTACAACGCCACTGCAAATAACACACTTGATGCACTATCTGGTTTAAAGCGTGCGGGTTATATCATTGTAGCCGCCAGCCCCCATCAGCAGAGCCATACGATTGAAGACCTGCCGCTTGACAAGCCAATGGCCATAATGCTTGGCACAGAGCGCAGGGGATTGTCGGCAGAAGCCATGGAGATGGCTGATACACATGTTACCATACCCATGGTAGGATTTACCGAGAGTTTCAATGTGAGTGTTTCCGCGGCCCTGCTGTTATTTAACCTTACGCAACGATTGCGCAGGAGTGCAGTTCACTGGGAGCTCACCGAAAACGACCGTAATGAAGTGCTGCTTGAATGGTGCCGGCATTCGGTTAAGCGAATCGAAGTGGTTGAGCGCAATTATTTCTCAAAAATTAAGCCCGATATGGCTGTTTGAACAGGGTTAAATTATCCTTATCTTTACGGCTTCTAACACATTATTTACTCACTTAATAACAGTAAACCGATGGGAAAAGGAGACAAAAAAACGAAAAGGGGCAAAATTATTATCGGCTCAACCGGAGTGAGGCGACAGAAAAAAAAGGGACGCCCGGCTGTCAAACCTGAATTGAAAACACCAGTCAAACCTGCAGCAACAGCTGAAAAGAAAGTAGCAGCAAAAAAACCTGTAGCAAAGAAACCGGCCGGTGAAACACAAGCTGAGTAGCCTTTGTTACATCCAAAGGCCAATGCCTAATCATCCGTATATACTCTTGTAACTGTTCATTTACCGACACATTAACCCGACTTAAAGTTTGATAAAAGTTTGCTACAGCGAACTGATTTACAGACTTTTGGTCGCTTACATATTCCAATGCCTAATGTGGTATTCACTAATTGAAGCAGGTGATTACATTCGCTCCTGAGATGGGCGTGTTGCCGCTCCCGAAAATGCGTTGATGACGTCCGTTACGGGTTCCTGAAATTAAGGGCAAGTTGTTTGAAAAGATCACCCCTCTGCTCGAAGTTTTTGTACTGATCGTAACTGGCAGCAGCAGGCGAAAGAAGGCAGGTGTTTCCATCCTTTGCCAGTTTGTCCACAATTTTCATGGCTTCACTCATTGAGTCAAAGTAATGCATGGCTGAGTTTGTGCCTGCCAGATGAAGTCCTTCGCTTATACGTTTTCCAGCTTCACCCGTAAACAGGATGTGTTGGACTGGATTTGCTGACAGGAAATCAATCAGCGATTGATATGCTATCCCCCTGTCGAATCCGCCAAGAATCAGAAAATCAACTTTTTCGATGGTGCGAATGGCTGCGATGGCAGCTTCTGGTATGGTGGCAATGCTGTCGTTGTAAAACGTGACGCCTCCAAAAGTACCAACAAGTTCAATGCGGTGTGGCAATCCCTTGAAACTGCGTACGTGCCGCCGGGCCTCATCAAGTGGTACACCAGCCAAGGCAACGGCAAGCAGGGCGGCTTCAATATTTAGGCTGTTGTGTTGCCCAGGAAGTGACAAAGGTGGCACGGTTACAATAGCTGGTTCTGTGGGAAAGAGGAGGCGATTGGCTTTGCATAAGGCGTCGCTTGGCCAAACATCGCGGTGGCAAATCATGGTGTCGCCAGGCTGACAATACCGCATAAGGTTATATTTCGCCTGACGGTATGCTTCGTATGTGCCAAAATGATCGAGGTGCTCTTCGAAGATATTGAGCAAGACGGCGATATGCGGCGAATGCCTGACGTTTTCGAGCTGATTTGCTGAAAGTTCAAAAACTACCAGGCTTTCATCAGTGATGCGGTGCATGATGTCGAAGCACGGAATGCCTATATTTCCCGTTAATATGCTGTCGAAACCTGCAGCTGACAAAATATGATGGATCAGTGTCGATGTGGTGCTTTTTCCTTTTGTTCCGCTGATTCCAATGACCTGATGCGCAAAATATGCAAGAAATAAATCTGTTTGTGAGCTTATCCTGGCCTTGCCTGTAGGAACGCCACGGAGTGAAATACCTGGCGACTTCAACACAAGGTCGTAGTCAGGAATTGCCTTTAGGTAATCTGGCCCGGTATGCAGGTGTAGTTTTTGGTTGTGATGCAGTTTTATGCTGCTGAGGTCGATTGCTTGCTGATCGGCTATGCCTGTTTCGGCATCCATCAGCTTTTCTGTAATAAACTTCAGGCTTGATTTTCCTTCGCGCCCAAAGCCAAGGATTAGTATGCGTTTATGGCGCAGTTCATTCACAATGAAATCAACCATTCAGTGCGCGTTTAATCAGTTTTTCAAACTCCGGTAAAAGAAAATGCTGGTGATCATATGAACTGATCAAGGTTTCCACCGACTGACCCGAGGCAACACTTTCGGTGCCGGAGGCTAGTAATGCCAGGTTTTTGCCTCCTTCAACTTGCAGCAGCTCTGCGGTAACAGCACGCACTTCATCAATCGTGCCTACACATTCAAAGGGTTTAGCGTCAGTGAGGCCAAGCAATTCGTCCAGAAAAGGTTTCAGTGAACTTTTGTTCAGTAAATTCTCATTAAAAATCCGGATCATTTGTGTCTGCGGCAAAAAGGCTGACAGCATCAGGTATGCAAACAGGCATTTTGGACAGTTGCAACACCATGAATCAGTTTTACTGCCTGCATTGCAGCTCTTAAATGTTTGAAAATAAGCAGGGTATTTGCTGAATAGCTGCACAATCTGCAATTCATTCAATGGCCTTAATATGCTAAAATAGTTGAGTTGGGGATGCAGCCAACGCTGGCTGTAGTTCCTGAAGTCGGCCTCAAATTCAATGGATTTGCTGTATTGGTGATTGACATCGGCATCAGCAACAGTGGCTTCGTTGGCACTCGATTCATTCGACAAGGCGATATGCCTGGCGCCAGAAAGCACGGCGACGAATGATGAAACAAAAGCGAGCAGAGCAGAAAATGGCGTATGCCCGTTCAGAAAACCCTGCGCGTTCAGCGTCAGTAGCTTTAGATCGAGGCTGCGTTCAACAAGGGCGGTTTTGTCAGGGCCAAAACCAGCAATCCGGGTACAGCCGGTACTTGCACCCCTCGGATTCACAATGAACGGAATCAGTGGTTGATGCATCGATTTTAACAATTCGAGACTCACAACTGAATCCTTGCCACCACCAACGGGCACAATGATTTTTTCGCTCAACGGAAGCGCTACCGGATCAGGCATTGAATTATCTGAGGTCACGATCTGCATGAAATCAGCTTCAGTGGCATCGATGGAATTAAGGTAGAAGAATTCACCCAGCCCTTGAAAATACACATGCTTCCACCACGTAACCTGTTCTTCATTAAGTGCGAAAGGTGCAATGATGACCTTTGGTGGACAGGCCGCTTTCCAGTAGCTAATCAACTCAACCATACCAATATGAAATGCAAACAGTTCGAGTGCAGGTCGTTCAATCGGTTTGGCATTGTAAAATTCCCGCATGGGTATAAACATGCTGGGAGTGAAGTAAAATTCATTTGCTAATGAAAAGTTAAATTTCAACAAAAACCCATCTTTTTTTTGATCAATGGTGTAACTTTGATAAGTGAAAAACGGGTATTTTTCCCTTAATTCATGATAGTGCCGGTAGTTATCTGCCTTTTTCAAATATGCTGGTATGGTGTTTGCAATAGCGATGTAAAATTAGCGTTTTGTTGAATATGACATTGAATGGCAGCTATTATTGACAAACCGTATCATGCGTATCTCTAGAAATCTGCTGATTAACAAGTTTGTGGAAGAAGAAAACCAAAGAGTGACTGATTTATGGACATCGAAAAACTGATTCAAATTCGCCGAAATGACATGGCTCCTGAACGGGGGCGCATCCTCATATCGGAGCCCTTTATGGGGGATTTTTACTTCGGCCGATCAGTGGTTTTGCTTGCCGAACATAACGATGAGGGCAGTTTTGGCCTGATTATGAACAAGCCGTTGTATAAACCTTTCAACAGCTTTGTGGAAGACTACCCACCTTTTGAGGCACCGGTGTTTATTGGTGGTCCGGTGAGTTCCGAGAACCTGTTTTTTATCCACACCCTTGGAAAAGATATACCTGAAAGCCATGAGATCATTCCCGGTTTATATTGGGGCGGAGAGATGGAAGCCGTACGTGAAATGATCCTGCTGGGACTTATCAAACCAGATCAGATCAGGTTCTATCTGGGTTACTCAGGTTGGGAAGCCAGTCAGCTGGCCAGTGAACTAGACCGAAACTCGTGGCTTGTTTCAACAATCACAACCAGCAGCCTGCTCAAGACCCATCCCGAAAAGATGTGGAACCGCTTCATGCAGCGCATGGGTACAGCCTATGACTTGTGGCGCCAGTTTCCTGTTAACCCGCAGATGAACTGAGTGATTAGCCGAAAAGCTGGTCAATAAAGGCTGAAACAAGTGTGGGTTTCAGTATGATCGTCAGTACCAGGCCAAATATTGCCCCAAGGATGTGCGCGTTGTGACCGATGTTATCCGTCCCTTTTTTGCTCATATACACCGAATAGATCATGTATAAAATACCAAACAGCCAGGCGGGTATCGGAAAAGGTATCGGAAAAATTAACAGCGTACTTGTCGGCATAAGCAAAATGCTTGAGAACAACACGGCAGCAACAGCTCCCGACGCGCCTACAGCATCGTAATGGGGGTTGTTTTTCTGTTTGCCGAAGTCGAGCAGGGTGGCAAAAATAATTCCGCCCAAGTAGAGCATGCCGTAATTGAGCAATCCTTTGCCAGTGCCAAAAATCACCTTAAAGGCCTGCTCAACAAACCCTCCGAAAGAGTATAGCACAAACATATTCACAATCAGGTGAAGCCAACCTGCATGGACAAGTCCATAGGTGAAAAAGCGGTAGGTCTGCTTTTTTTCATGGATCAGCCAGGCGTTGAATTTCAAGCGGTTAAACAGCTCTTGCTGATACAAGGCCGCTACTGATATCAGGGCCGTAATGAAGATGATGAGATAGGTCATTCCTGCGATTCTATCTGTGGTTTTGCCTGGTTCTGGTCTTTGGTATGGTCAATTTCGGAGCCCAAAACGCTGTGCGGAATCAGGTAAACGGCGAGCATGACAGCTGTTGCCACCAATGGCCAGGTCCTGTTTTCGTGGTTCTTGCGAAGCACAAGCCATGCAATAAACCAGAAGATAAAGGCAGCAAGCGTTTTGTTGTCGGTAAGGTCGTGTCCCCAAGGCCAACCTGTCCAGTAAGCATCAAAAGCATATTTCTGAACAATTGGTCCCAGCAGCATACCACCGAAAACAAACAGCAAGAGGGTAATGCTGGTGAACAAATATGTTTTGCGGCGCAGGAAAATGGCTTCTAAGCCGGTACGGATGCTGAAAACCATGGCGAAAAACATGAAAAAGATATGCGGAATTAAGACATAAGCGGGCACATTGCCTTTAAACCTGATCACAACAGGTTCATCGCTGAGCGTGTATGAAGTTTCTCCATCAAGCAGGGCAATCTGATACTCAACCTTACCGGCTGCCGGCTGATTGGGGATCAGGGCTTTGATCACACCGTTTTCAGGATGCAAAGCGATGGTTGCCCATTCATCATGGCTTTTAAATCTTTTGTATCGAAATATACCTGTGATTCCATCGGGGACATTCATTTCGAAAGGAGCGTCAGCCCCAGTGTCATGGGTTCGCAATAGCTTGTATTTATAAGTTTCTCCTTTAAGGAGGACCTTGCCGCGCACAGGGTAGGTAGGACCTGTTGTTCTTTGGTAAACAGCTAAAGCGCCCATTAATACAACGGACAGCGTCCAAAGCAGGATTGAAGTTTGTTTGGTGCTCATGGGTAATTTGGGTTAACATTCATTTAATGGAACAATCAAAGAAGTGTTTTTGCAGAAATTCTTTTCAACCTGTAAGGTAACATGGGTAATGCCATATCTGGCCAACAGCATGTCGCGAATGTCACAATGAAGCTGCTCGCTTTCAGAAACATACATATCATCTTGCAGTTCAATATGTCCTTCAAAATGGATTTCATTGTCGGTAAGGCTCCACACATGCACATGATGCAGGTCTTTTACCCCCTTGAGAAGGATCACTTCATTCCTGATCTGATCCAGGATAATGTGCGAAGGCGTCGATTGCATCAGAATATGGTAGGTTTCGGCTAATACATGGTATGTTTCGCGGATGATGTACAAACTGATGAGCGCCGTAACAACCGGGTCGATCCAGTATACCTGAAAATAATACATCATTATGCCGCCAACGATTACCGCTACACTCGACAAGGTATCGCCGATGAGATGGAGGTAAGCAGCCTTGATATTCAGGTTCGATCTTGAAAAGTCTTTCAGCAGGAATACCCCTGCCAGATTAGCCAGCAAACCGATTGTGGCCACGATTACCACTGGCAGGCTGTTGACAAGCTTGGGAACCATGAATCTTTCATAGGCCTCCGTGAGCAGAAACAAGCAGATAGCCAACAGGGTCACCGCGTTAAACAAGGCGGCCAGAATTTGTATCCGCTTGTATCCAAAGGTTTTGCGTTCATTGGATGCCCGCTTGCTAACCCGTAGTGTGACAAAGGTGATGAGCATAGCCAATCCGTCGCTCAGGTTGTGCACAGCATCAGAAATCAGCGAGAGGCTGTTGGAGAGCAACCCGCCAAGCAACTCAGCAATTGCAATACCAAGGTTAAGCAGCACTGTAATGAACAGGTTTCTGTTTTCTTTTTTTTCAGAAAGTGGTCCAATGGCCTTGTGCATCCTTATTCCTTAATGTCTTTAATGGCTTCGTAAAACAAATCGTGAATCCTGGTGCGTACATCAAGTTTAGAGATCATTCCGTTTTTGCTGTCGGGATAAACCCGGTTTGACAAAAACACCACAACAAGCTTGTTTGCGGGATCTGCCCAGGCAAAGGTGCCGGTGAAACCGCTATGCCCATAGCTTTGCTGGCTGGCATTTATCGAAGGCATGCGCAGCTTTTCACCGGGCTTAAGTGGTGGCTTGTCGAAGCCCAGTCCGCGCCGGTTATCCTTTCCGGGATACTGCACTGCCGTGTACTGTTGTATGGTTTCGGGTTTTAGCAATTGTATGCCGTTCCAGTTGCCGCCATTGATCAGCATCTGCATAATGGTTGCCACTTCAGCAGCATTTGAAAACAAACCCGCATGGCCTGATATTCCTCCCAACAGCGCAGCGCCCTGGTCGTGCACATCGCCCTGGATTAGCTGTTTTCTGAAATCATTATCCAATTCGGTTGGCACAATTATGTCTCTGTCGAATCGGGTCAAGGGCTGAAACAAGGTGTGCGTGAGCTTTAGCGGCTGATAAAATGCTGTTTCAAGGTAAATATCGAAAGGGACATTGGTGAGCATTTCGACGATTGCAGGCATAAAGTAGAATCCCAGATCGCTGTAACGGTACTCTTTTTTCTTCATTTTCGATTCAGCGATCTTGCCAAATATCACGTTTTTGTAATCGCGACGGGCATAGATGCCTTCGGCAACCCGGTTTGGATGCATCACATCCATGGCAGTGCAGTATATGCTTGTGTCGAGCCCGGTCTTCGTCATGGTCTCGAGGTAAAACGGAATCCAGTCGGTGAATCCCGACTGATGTGTCATAATATCTGAAAGTGGAATCCGGGCCTTATCGGTATTTTTCAGGTAAGGGAAAAACCGCCCGAGGGTATCACTCAGCATCAGTTTGCCTTCTTCAGTGAGTTTCATGATGGCCATGGTTGAAGCCAGCATTTTGGTTAGCGATGCCAGGTCGTAAAGGTCGTCGGGCATCACCACCCTTGTGTTTTCGTAGGTGTGGTAACCGAAACACTTGTTGTAAATGATCTGGCCATTCAGGCTTGCCACAATCTGACAGCCCGGAAATGCCCTTTTGCTAATCCCGTCAAGTGCAACAGAATCAACCTTATGCAGTATCTTTTCATTCAGCATAGGGATGGAAACAGCCTTGCTGACGACAACAGAAGTGTCTGTTTTGATGCTGTCATGAACGGTTTCGGGGCTTTGGCCGGCCGAAATTCCTGCGCCAACTTGCCAGTGTTTATCAACTGAAACAGGCAACTTTCCCTGTGGCAAAACGCTTCCAAGGATCAGGCGTGCAGCCGAACTTTCGGCAAGTATATTGTCCTGGTAGGCCACTACCAGCCCATTGAGCATATCCTGATGATCAAAGTAAGCCAGTGAATATGGCGAAGCGAAAACGCATAACAGAACTTTTTTGGTTTTTATCAATTGGTTAATAAAAGCGATTGTTTGAGGGTCAATGCCAAATTTTTTGGCTGCCAGGATATTGGTGTTCTGCACACTCACGACGACCAGATCGTATGCTGACAGGTCACTGTAGAGTTTTTCCGTCTGAGCCTTCACCGGAGCTTTTGGCAATGCAAAATGGTCGGCTTTAAGCCCGCCATTTTCGAGGGCCAGTTGAAAAGTTGTGGCTTTTCCATAACCCGTTGACAAGGTTGCAATCCGCAAAGAATCGTGCTTAAGCAACGGAATTATCCCATCCTCGTTCTTCAACAAGGTAATGGCCTCATCGTAAAGGCGCGAGGCAAGCGTTGCGTATTGTGGCTGGTTCAGGTCCTGGATGAGGTTTTCAGTATAACTGGGTCTGTAGACATGGAGGCCGGCCCTGTATTTGTAAGCCAGTATCTTGCGGCAACTTTCTTCAACCCTTGATGCAACATCTGCTTTCTCGGAAGCGGCTTTTGCAATGGATTGTATGGCAATCGGCAGGTTCTCAGGAAGCAGCAATACATCGTTTCCTGCCATCAGTGCCATCAGTTCAATCTTTCCAGGCGGGTGATACGCAGTTACTCCCTTCATGTCGAGTGCATCGGTGACGATCAAACCCTTAAAATCCATCTTTTGCTTCAGCAAGTCACCAACAATTTTCGGCGACAGGGTAGAGGCAAGGTCTTTCTTGTTTTCGAGGGCTGGCAGATACAAATGCGCGACCATCACACCACCAATTCCAGAATCAATCAACTGCCTGAAAGGAACTAATTCAACTTCTTCGAGGCGCTTCATTGTAGCATTAACCACCGGCAATGTTTTATGCGAATCGGCATAGGTGTCGCCGTGACCCGGAAAATGCTTGGCGGTGGCAATGATGTTGTTTTTCTGCAGGCTGTTGGCATACATCCAGGCTTTTTTTGCCACATTTTCGGGTCGCTCACCAAACGACCTCATCCCAATCACCGGATTTGCAGGGTTGCTGTTCACATCCACCACTGGTGCGAAATTCATCTGAATGCCCATTCTGCTGCATTGTTCAGCAATCTGGAATCCCATATCGCCAATAAGGCTGTCGTTTTGCACTGCACCAAGGGTCATTTGCATGGGGTAAGAAACCGTGTTGTCGAGCCGCATGGCAAGTCCCCATTCTCCGTCAATGGAAATGAGCAAAGGTGTTTTAGCAAGTTGTTGCCACCGGTTTGTCTGAACCAGCTGGTCGACAGGGTTTCCCTTAAAAAACGTAACGCCTCCGATATTATACAATTTGATCCAGCCTTCAATTCTGCTATCGTAGGCCCGGCCGGGCTGGTTGGCCCTGACAACAAACAGCTGAGCAATGCGTTGTTCGGCATTCAGGCTGTTGTATACTGAGTCGACCCAGGCTTGTTCATCCGGGAGATCTGCTGCTGCTATGGCCTCATCCTGCGCATGAAGTCCTGAAACAAATACAAACGTAAGGAAGAACAAAAACAAGCGTGTACTACTGAACTGTTGACGTATTAATTGTTTCATTGTGCTGAATTCAGGCCAAAAATAGCAATTTTCCACAATTTCAGTCAGTCTTTTATGCCTAAGCAAGGCTGAGAAAAGCCAGGTGTCAGCATGGGTTGAACGAGCTTCGAAGGTTTCAGTGAGGTAATGGCTTTGTTGCTGAGATCATTAACAGGCTGTTGATAAGTGATGCAGTGATTTTTTGTTGAATGCCGTAACTTTGTTCCCCATACAGGCAGCCTGAAAGACCAACAGTCGCAGCTGCCAGCAACACGATTACAATGGCCGAATTAGCGTTTTTAACACAGATGGCGAGTCAGGTTCGCCGCGACATCATCAGGATGGTTCATGCTTGTCAATCAGGTCATCCCGGAGGTTCGCTGGGCTGTGCTGACTTCATGACAGCACTTTATTTTGATCATATGAGGCACAAACCGGACCACTTCACCATTCAGGGATTTAACGAGGATCTTTTCTTCCTTTCCAATGGGCACATCAGTCCGGTCTTCTACAGTGTGCTTGCGCGCACCGGCTATTTTCCAATTGATGAGTTGGCCACATTCAGGCAGCTGCACACGCGCCTTCAGGGTCATCCGACAACGCACGAAGACCTGCCTGGTGTCCGGATTGCTTCCGGGTCACTGGGGCAGGGACTCTCTGTGGCATGCGGCGCAGCCCGGGCAAAAAAACTCAGACACGACGATGCCCTGGTGTTTGTGCTGATGGGTGACGGCGAGCAGCAGGAAGGACAGGTGTGGGAAGCAGCCATGTATGCCGGCGCGCACAAACTCAGCAACCTGGTTGCCATCATTGACCACAATGGACAACAGATTGATGGCCCCCTGGAAAAAGTATTGCCAGTGGATAGCCTCAAAGCAAAATACGAGGCGTTTGGCTGGCAGGTGAAGGCCTTCGACGGCAATGATATGCATCAGGTTGTGGCTACATTGAACGCGGCTAGAGCAGACGCAGGAAAAGACGGCCCGCAATTGCTATTGATGAAGACTGAGATGGGAAAAGGGGTCGATTTTATGGAAGGAACACACAAATGGCATGGTGTTGCGCCTAACGACGAACAGGCTGCCAAAGCACTGTCGCAACTCGAAGAGACCTTCGGCGATTATTGATGGCCATCATGCATAACAACCCAAATAGCGATTTTCAGTCAAACAGTCAGACTGGTTTTTCTGCGCAGGCAAACCAGTATCGCCTGCCTACGTTAATGCTGTGTTTTGTCTTTATTTTCAGTGCTTTGGCATATGGCCAGGCCGGAGCGGAAAAGCCCGTGAAAGAACCTTTAAAGCGCATCCTGTTTGTGGTAGATGCTTCGCAAAGCATGTGGGGTCAATGGGAGGGAAAACCCAAGATGGAAGTCGCCAAACTCCTGCTTTCCAGAGTTATCGACAGCCTCGAACGGGTTCCGGGGACTGAGCTTGCCTTGCGGCTTTATGGTCACCAATTCACCTATCCTCCGGGAAGATGCGACGATTCAAAACTTGAGGTACCCTTTGGAAAGAAAAACCATGCCCGGATAAAAGCCGTTTTACGCAATACAAATCCACGCGGAACTACGCCTATTGCGTATTCACTGGAACAGGCGGCTAACGATTTTGAAGGGATGACCGACAGCCGCAACATGATCATCCTGATCACTGATGGCCTTGAAGAGTGTGGGGGAGACCCCTGTGCCGTTTCAAGAGCCCTGCAGAAACGCGGAGTCGCGTTAAAACCCTTTGTTATCGGACTTGGAACGGGCATGAACAACCAGCTTGATTGTATAGGAACCTATTTTGATGCTGAAGACTCCGATAACTTCGCCACAGCGCTGAAAACGGCCCTGAACCAGGTGTCGAAAGACCTCACTACACTGACTGTTGAACTGACCGACAGCAAAGGCTTGCCATCGGTTACGGATGTGGCAATGAGTATTTATGAGCAGGAAAAGAAAGTGCTTGCTTACAATTTCATGCATACAATGAATGAAAAGGGCAATCCTGATACACTCTTCGTAGATTATCAACCGGTGTACAACCTTGAATTACATACGATTCCATCGCTCCACCTCGACAATATTCGCCTTGAAAAAACCACCCACAACACAATAAAAATTCCTGTTTCTCAGGGTAAAATTAAGTTAAGTACCACCAACCCGATGCCTTTTGGGAAAGAGCTTTATGGTTTGGTCAGGCGTTGTGGCGAGGAAACAATCCTTCATGTGATTCAGGGTGGGCAAACAGCCGATTACCTCACAGGATGCTACGACGTAGAAGTGCTCAGTATGCCCCGCTTGCTATACGAAAAAATTGAAGTGGAGGAAAATCAACTGAAACAGATTCAGATTCCGGAACCCGGTGTGCTGGTGTTGCAGCGGCGCAGTCCGGTAAAAGGCGACCTGTTTGTGGAATACAATGGCAGGCTGGTGTGGATATACAGTCTCGACAGCGAGTCGGTAACCGCTGAATCCCTTGTGCTGCTACCGGGCAATTACCGGCTTGTGTTCAGGGCAGCCAATGCAAAACGGGCAGCCTACACACGTGAAGCTGCATTCACCATCATCTCAGGGAAAACGAAAAAAGTAAAACTTTAGACAAATGGAGATCAATATCATTAATTATCAGGATACAAGGTCGGGTTTCGGAGCTGGGATACATGTACTCGGCAAGCAAAATCCACAAGTGGTGGCATTGTGTGCCGACCTTACCGGATCGCTTAAGATGGATGCCTTTGCCCGCGACTTTCCGGAACGTTTTTTTCAAACCGGCATTGCCGAAGCCAATATGATTGGTATGGCTGCCGGCCTGGCCATTGGTGGTTTCATTCCTTTCACAGGCACCTTTGCCAACTTTTCTACCGGAAGGGTGTATGACCAGATCAGACAGTCGGTGGCTTATTCCGGTACGAATGTGAAGATTTGTGCCTCACATGCCGGTCTGACCCTGGGTGAAGATGGTGCAACACACCAGATTCTTGAGGACATTGGCCTCATGAAAATGCTTCCGGGGATGACGGTTATCAACCCATGCGATTATAACCAGACGAAGGCTGCAACGATGGCCATCGCAGCATATGAAGGACCTGTTTACCTGCGTTTTGGAAGACCAAAGGTTCCAAATTTCATTCCCGAGACGACACCGTTTGTCATCGGCAAGGCCCTGATGATTGCTCCGGGAACCGATGTCAGCATTTTTGCTACCGGTCATCTGGTCTGGAAAGCCGTTGAAGCCCAGCGTATTCTGGCTTCATCGGGAATTAAGGCGGAATTGATCAACATCCACACCATCAAACCACTCGATGAAGTCGCAGTGCTGGCATCGGTGAAGAAAACTGCATGTGTTGTCACTGCCGAAGAACACCAGATGCATGGCGGCCTTGGTGATAGCATCGCGCAGCTGTTGGGTCGTTTTCATCCGGCGCCCATCGAAATGGTGGCTGTCAGGGATAAATTTGGACAAAGCGGCACTCCGGAAGAACTGTTGGCAGTTTATGGCCTTGAAACAGCCGACATTGTTGCTGCAGCGATGAAGGCCATCGAGAGAAAAAAAGGACATTAGCCAAAGCTGATGGCGTCAGTATGACCACACACTAAGCAGCCTGTAAATGCGCATTTACCTCATCGGATATATGGGATCTGGAAAAAGTACCGTTTCCGGGAGGCTGGCGGCTCAACTTGGGTTTCAGCGGCTCGACCTTGACGAACTCTTTGAGGAGCACTACAAAATTCCCATCCACCGCTTTTTCGAAAAATACGATCAGACGGTGTTCCGCACCTTCGAAAGTCGCCTGCTAAAAGAGACAGAAAGCTTTGACAATGTGGTGATTTCAACAGGTGGCGGAACGCCTTGTTTTTACGACAATATGTTTTGGATGAACCAACACGGCTTAACAGTTTACCTTAAAATCAGTGCCGGAGCCATCGCCTCGCGCTTGTCACAATCGAAAAAAAAACGACCTCTGGTGTCACAAAAAAAACCGGACGAATTGCTTGGTTTCGTCCGGGAGCACTTGCGTCAGCGCAATATCTATTACAGTCAGGCCAGGATTACCATCCAGGCCGAATCCATCGACCTGAATGAACTTTTACGCCTTGTGAGGCAATATCAATGAATTCAGTAAACTTCCGATGCCTTGACAGCCGGTAAATCGATGTCGGTGTTTTTAAACAGGTTGAAGCAAAGTGAAATATAAAACACATTCACATCAATGTTTTCGTATGGCTTGATCTCAGTTCCATTTTCAATCTCGGTGTAGTCCTTGTTGAAAAAGCCGGTCAGGTAATACTTGAACTTTAGGTTGGCACCATGTTTAAACTGAATGCCGGCCATTATGGTACTGTAATACGCTGGCTGACGGCTGCTGAACCAAACATTGAATTTGTCGGTTTTGGCTTCATTTACGAAGGTTTTTTCCTTGTAGTTAACCGGAAATTCGATTTCATAACCACCATAGATAAACGAACCGCCCATATTGCCCAGTTTGATTCCAACCGGAATCCCGATATTGTAGCTTCTGAACTTTTTACGAATGGTCGAATTCGGAACATCATAAATAAAGCCCACGTTGCGCAGGTCAAGGCCGGTGAAAAATCCCAGGTTATTGCTTGGGTCGAAATTGACCAGGTTTTGCACATTGAAAAATGGAGAAAACCTGACAATATTGCCATTGTCATTTCCCGCGTTATCAATGGTAGCGAATGAAAAAATCAACTCGCCTGCGGAGGTTGTATACACCTTATTCGTTTGTGCTTGTGTGTGATAGATGTTCACAAGCATCAATGATAATAAAACCAGGTATGCCTTTTTCATGAAAATGTGTTTAAATGTTGTTGATTTATTCTATGGAAATCGATGCGAAAATAGCATAAAACCCGCTGACTTGAAACACTCCGCATTTTTATTAAAAGATCACTGTTTAATGAACACCTGACGATATTGCTGATCATTGTTGCAAAGTGAAAGCAAATAGGCCCCTGGTGCCAGGCTTTCTACATTGATTTCATTGCCTGAAGCTGACATCAACCTTCTGCCACCGAGGTCGTAAATCTCAAGAGTCACATCAGCCAGACCCCTAAACGCACTGATCTTTAACAGCTTTGTTACCGGATTTTCGTGTATTAGGTTGGCTGTCTTATCTGGTTGGTTATCCTGGATTGCTGCAGCTCCGCACATCAGTTTGTTCAAATGTTTCCATATTTCATTGCTGAACAAAGGTGTGATAAGGCCTCCTTCCTGGGGTGCGTTGCCCATGCGGATAAACACCAGCTTTGCAGCCGGAGCGACATTGATGATCTGCCCGTTTTTTCCCAGTGCAGCAAGCACATCAGATGGCGCATCAGGAAACAAGGGCCCCTGAAACACAAACTGCAATCCGGGAAGCATAAAGGATGATTTGCCATTGAGCCACCAGAGATATCCATATGAGGCATTGAACGGATTCGAAGTGTTTGTCATCGCAGAAAAATAGGCGGAATCGCCCAACACATCCGTTTGATCCCAGACACCTTTGTTAAGGATAAGTAGGCCAAAACGTGCCATCGACCTTGGTCTGCTGTAGAATGTATTGTTGTAGCCGCTTGGAATGAATAAACCTGTAATTCCGGTGTGCACCCTGATTCGGCTGTTGATATAACTGTTCAGGGACATGCCGGTAGCAGCTGAAATTACCTGATCCATCAGCGTATAAGGTGCGTTGTGGTAGGCCCAGCGCTCACCTGCCGCTGCAACACATTCGAGGCAGTTGTCGAGGGTGCAGTCAGGCTCAGCCACGGCATCATTCAAACCAGTCGTCATGCTCAGTTGGTTGCGAATCTGAATGTTATCCTCAAAAGTTGGTGTACAGGCTGTCCAACCCTGACCAAGGTAATGCGAACTAGTGTCTTCGATGGAAAGGAAGCCTTCGCGTTGCGCAATACCGGTGGTAAAGCCTGTCAGCGACTTGCCTGCAGAAGCCCAGTACCAGATGCTGTCGGCGGTAAAACTGCCAAAATACTTTTCAAGTACAATTTTTCCATCCTTGAGCAAAATAAAGGCCTTGGAGTTTTCAGTTTCGAGAAACTGATACAGGCTGTCGGTTTCCTCAACACACCAGCCCAATGAGGCGGGAGAAACGGTTTGCCACTCATCGCCCGTTATTGGCGGAAAATACAGGGATTGTGCCCTGAGGCTTTCTGTTGCTGGAAAGGATATGCCGGTCAGTACCAATAAACCACATAAAAAGGATGAAGCCATTTTGCTGCTTTTCATGAAGAAAACCGTGTATTTAAAAGTCAGCATGGGGTTCATCAGCTTATTTCAAGGTGAGCAACACAATGTTTTCGACATGCTGGGTTTGTGGAAACATATCCACAGGCTGGATGCCGGCAATGACGTACTTTTCCTTCAGTACCATCAGGTCCCTTGCCTGTGTTGCCGGGTTGCAGCTGATATACACGATCTTAGGAGCTTCCAGCGCCATCAGCTGGGCAACAACCTTTGGGTGCATGCCTGCCCTGGGTGGATCAGTAATGATCACATCCGGGCGGCCATGCGCACTGCTGAATGTTTCATCAAGCACAGCCGACATATCGCCTGCAATGAAGGTTGTGTTGTGGATATCGTTGATTTCGGAATTGATCCTGGCGTCAGCCACTGCTGCTTCAACATATTCAATGCCAATAACTTTCTTTACCGAGCGCGCAATATAGTTGGCGATGGTTCCTGTTCCTGTATACAGATCATACACCACTTCGTTTCCATCGAAGCCTGCAAAGTCAAAGGCAGCCCGATAGAGTTTCTCAGCCTGGACCGGATTGGTCTGGTAGAATGACACCGGTCCGATCCGGAACCTGAGCGGAGGAAAACCGGCAATGGGCGAAGCCATCTCTTCAACAATGTAAGGTTCGCCATTAATCACCTGAAATGGCAGGTCATTGATGGTGTCGTTTCCCTTTGGGTTCACCACATAAATCAGTGATTTTATGGCCGGGAACTGTTCAGTGAGGTAAGGAATCAGGCCATTTTCGATGCGGGCGTCGCTGGCTCCGGTAACCAGAATGACCATCACCTCGCCTGATAAGCTGTTGCGAATGATGAGGTTGCGCAGCAATCCTTCCTGTGCCCTGATGTCGTAAAACCCAATGCCGTGCTTCATAGCGTAATCCCTGACAGACAATCTGATAGCGTTTGAAGGATCAGCCTGAAGATAACAGTGATCGATTGCGAGAATGCGGTCGAACATGCCCGGGAGATGGAATCCAAGGCCCTTAAGTTCATCTTCATGTTTGGTTCCCGACGGGCTCCCGTCGAGCAGCCATTTGCGGTTCGAGAAGGTGAATTCCAGCTTGTTCCGGTAGTAATACATTTCGTCAGACCGAAGAATGGGCCTGATATCAGGTGCTTCGATGTGGGCAATGCGTTCGAGACTATCTTTAACCTGTTTCTGCTTGAAATGAAGTTGCCAGGAATAATCGAGGTGCTGCCACTTGCATCCGCCACAAAGGCCGAAATGGCTGCATGCCGGACTGGTGCGCTTGTCAGATTCCTTGTGTATGTGTAATATCCTGCCTTCGAAATAATTACGTTTTTTCTTAAATACCTCAACGTCAACCACATCACCCGGAGCGCCAAAGGGAATAAATACCACTTTCTCGCCTGGTTTTGCCACAGCAACTCCTTCGGCTCCAGCATCAATGATTTCTACCTGCTCAATGGTGACCGGTGTCCTTCTTTTTTTCTTCATCATGTTGTTAGGTCTCAGGCGGCAAAATTACGACATAAGCCCTTACAATCACAAAGGTAGCTGCAATGGCTAAAAAGTGCAGGAAATTGGGCAATTGAATGAGGAATTCCGTATCCGCATGTGTATATTTGTCCTGAAATGCTAAATTGCTAAAAGCCCGAAACCATGAAAATATTACCCGTTGAGCTCCTGCGTGAAGCCGACCAATTCACCATAGAAAACGAACCCATCGCATCAATCGACCTGATGGAACGTGCCGCTGCCAGGCTCTACGACTGGCTTCTTCCAAAGATCACCACTGAGCAGCAGATACATGTGTTCTGTGGCCAGGGAAACAACGGGGGCGATGGGCTGGCTCTGTCACGTATGCTGCACCTGAAAGGATTCCAGGTGAATGCCTATGTGGTTTTGGTGGCGACAAAAGGAAGTCCGGATTTTGAGGTTAACCTGCAGCGCCTTCGCGATTGTAAAATACCCAGGCTCACTGAAATAGGCGCGCATACCGTGTTCCCAAACATCGGCCGTAACGACCTGCTGATCGATTGTCTTTTTGGTTCTGGATTAAACAAACCCGTAACAGGCTTCATCGCCGGCCTGATCGACCACATGAACCAGTCGGGGGCAGTCGTTATTGCTGTCGACCTGCCTTCTGGCCTTTTTGCTGACCAGCCCTCCGACCTGAAGAAAGGGCATATCATCAGGGCCGACTACACCTTGAGTTTTCAGTTTCCCAAACTGGCCTTTTTGCTGCCCGAAAACGACCCGTTGGTGGGGCAGTGGGAGGTGTTGCCCATTGGCTTGCATGCCGGTTATATCGCGCAGGCAAGGGTGAAAAACCTATTTGTGCTTGGAAACGAAGTCAGGACATTGCTAAAGAACCGGCCTAAGTTTTCGCATAAAGGCAATTACGGCCATGCGCTCCTTATTGCTGGTGCTGCCGGCAAGTCAGGTGCTGCCATCCTTGCAGCGAAGGCATGCCTGAGGAGCGGTGCCGGACTGCTTCATGTGCACACACCTGCTCAGGCCGCATTTCCGCTTCAGGCTGCATTTCCCGAAGCCATGGTCAGCGTTGATCCGTCCGACAGCATAGTGAGCAAGCTGCCAAAGCTGGAACCCTTCAATGCCATCGGTATTGGCCCTGGCTTGGGCATGGCAGAAGCCACAGCCGCTATACTTAAGTTGCTCATTCAAACAGCTGACCGGCCTTTGGTGCTCGATGCCGATGCCCTAAATATCCTGTCTGAGAACAAAACATGGCTGTCGTTTCTCCCTCCGGGAAGCATACTCACACCCCATCCCCGGGAGTTTGAACGCCTGGCCGGCAAATGGCAGAACAGCTACGAACGCTTGAATCTGCAACGTGAATTTTCTGTCAGGTACGGTGTGTTTGTTGTGTTCAAAGGAGCTTACTCCACCATCAGCACGCCCGATGGAAACTGCTGGTTCAACAGCACCGGTAATCCTGGCATGGCGACAGCAGGTGCGGGCGACGTGCTGACAGGACTGATCACCGGACTGATGGCGCAGTCATACGCCCCACTGGAATCGGCACTGCTTGCCGTGTATGTGCACGGTCTGGCCGGCGATCTGGCAGCAGAAGCACAAGGCATGGAAAGTCTCATCGCATCTGACATCATCGATAAAATTGGCGTTGCATTTTCTGCCATCAGGTCACAATAACACACATTGTTTATGACACAACAAGCTTCTTTTCGGTAAGGTCATCTTCCATCCGCAGGTTGTTGATGATAAAGGTTTGCCTGTCGGGGGTGTTTTTACCCATATAAAACTCGAGCAGTTCGCCAATTGCCATGGGCATATCACGTTTCATCAGCACCGGATCGAGCCGCATACTTGGTCCGATAAAGAATTTGAATTCGTCGGGCGAAATTTCGCCAAGCCCTTTAAACCGGGTTATTTCAGGATGTGCACCAAGTTTTTTCAATGCATTCACACGCTCTTCTTCCGAGTAACAATAGATGGTTTCTTTCTTGTTCCTCACCCTGAAAAGTGGCGTTTGCAGAATGTACAGATGCCCCGATTTGATGAGGTCGGGATAGAACTGCAGGAAAAAGGTCAGCAGCAACAACCTGATGTGCATGCCATCGACATCGGCATCGGTGGCTACCACGATGTTGTTATAACGCAGGTTTTCGAGTGATTCGTCGATGTTGAGCGCTGTTTGCAACAGGTTAAACTCCTCGTTTTCGTAAACAATCTTTTTGGTCAGTCCGTAGCAGTTCAGTGGCTTTCCTTTTAGGCTGAAAACGGCTTGTGTTTGCACATCGCGGCTTTTGGTGATGCTTCCGGAGGCCGAATCACCTTCGGTGATGAACAGGGTGGTTTCGAGGCGTTTATCGTGGTTCGAGTTGAAATGAATCCGGCAGTCGCGCAGCTTCTTATTGTGCAGACTTGCTTTTTTCACGCTTTCGCGGGCCAGTTTTTTAATGTTGGCCATGTCCTTGCGCTCTTTTTCGCTCTGCATGATCTTTCGCTGCAGCGAATCTGCAGTCTCCGGATTCATGTGCAGGTAATTGTCGAGGTTGCGCTTGATGATGTCGCCAATAAAATTTCTTACACTTCGCCCTTCAGGTTCCATATACTGTGAACCCAGCTTCGTTTTTGTCTGTGACTCAAAAACGGGCTCCTGTACCTTGATACTGATGGCAGCTACAAGCGAGTTGCGGATGTCGGCCACATCGTAATCCTTGTTGTAAAACTCCCTGATTGTTTTTACAATGGCCTCACGGAAAGCGTTCTGGTGTGTGCCACCTTGTGTGGTATGCTGTCCGTTCACAAAAGAATAATACTCTTCGTTGTAGGTGTTGTTGCTATGCGTGAAGGCGCATTCGAAGTCCTCTTCACGGATGTGAATGATGGGGTAAGTCATTGTATCCGGACCTGCCATATTTCGCTCGAGCAGATCGAGCAGCCCGTTTTTGGCCTGAAATTTCTGTCCGTTAAACACAATGGTAAGCCCGTTGTTCAGGAACGCATAATTCCAAAGCATTTCCTCAACATACTCGTGCAGGTAGCGGTATTTCCCGAAGATATCTTCATCAGGAACAAAACTGATCTGAGTTCCCTGGCGCTCCTCAGAGGCTTCGAGGGGTTTGTCGAGGGTGATTTCTCCGCGACAAAATTCAACGATTTTGGTCTGGTTTTCACGAACCGACTGCACGGTAAAAAACGACGACATCGCATTAACGGCTTTCGAGCCAACACCATTGAGTCCGACTGCTTTTTTGAATACGTTGGAGTCGTACTTGGCTCCGGTATTGATCTTGCTCACGCAATCGATCACCTTTCCGAGCGGCATGCCACGGCCAAAGTCCCTCACCGAAACCATGTTTTCGTTGATGTTGACTTCGATGGTTTTCCCGTTTCCCATCACAAATTCATCGATGCTGTTGTCGATGATTTCCTTGAGCAACACATAAATACCATCGTCGTGTGAGGTGCCATCACCCAACTTCCCAATATACATCCCCGGCCTTAACCTGATGTGCTCCTTCCAATCGAGTGTCCTGATGCTGTCATCAGTATAATTGTCTTGCATGAAAACCGCTTTTCGGGCAAAAATACCGTTTTTGCGCCCGCGGATTTTGACAAAACAGAATAATTTTCAAACAATCCGTGTTGAGAATTACTTCTGGCAGTGCAGCACATTTGCCTGTGCCATTTCCACTGAAGCAATCGAATGCATGTGTGTGCAGCAGCGACGATTTTTCACATACAGCTTATCAATAAATCGGACTAAGCCCTGGTCTAAGACAGCTTGCTGAATCGGTTTTTAGTACCTTTGCTGCACTTAACCGCAGCTTCCTGGTGAAGTTGCTTTTGACAATACGCCATGAAAGTGATGCAATGTACGGATGATAATTTCGAGCAGCTGATCAGCGAAAATGAAAATGTGGTCATCCGGTTCTCGGCACCCTGGTGTGTGACCTGTGAGATGCTGGCAAGGCAATTCAAATCGATGGCCTGCGACAAACACTTCCAGCAGGTGTTTTTTGCCGAAGTGAATATTGAAGAACAAAAACAGTTGACTGAAACAATAGGTTTGGAGAAAGTGCCATTTTTCGTCACTTTCAAAAAAGGTAAAATGATGGATGCTAAAGCCACAGCCATGCGTGAAAAGGTTGTTGTAATGGTGCAAAAACTGATGATGAACTGAAGTTGACTGTATCAGCTTCTGAAGGGTTGATATGGCAACGAGATAATTAATTTATACGCATGAAAAACATGTTAGTCCTGCTTTGTTTGCTTTCGATTTTTTCTGCTTGCCAGAAAGAGGGTGGAAAATCCGATCCCAAACCGGTTTCTGATTACCGCAACTTTACTTCACTGGCTGATTTTAACAATACGCTCAACCTGCTTGTGGCCATTAGCGATTCTGCTGAGCGCGAAACCCGCCTTGCCCATCTATGGGACAGCCTCAAAGCACACCATCAGGTTCCCTTCGCTATTGGCGATTCTGTTGCCTTGCTTTATAAAGGCAATGTAAACAGCGTTTCCTGGGCTGGCGATTTCAACGGATGGGACCCGGGAACTGCCGGTTGGGCAGGACAACGACTAGGCACCTCAACAGTGTTCAGGCTGATCAAACAGTTTCCGGCCGACGCACGCCTCGATTACAAGATTGTGGCCGGCAACAACTGGTTCCTCGATCCGGCCAATACCTACCAGCAATACAGTGGCTTCGGCCCTAACTCAGAGTTGAGAATGCCTTCCTGGATTTTTCCGGAAGAGACGCAACCCATCGAAAACGCAACGAAAGGTAGCCTATCAGCCAACCAGCTGATCACCAGCAGCCCACAGAACCTGAATTATGCCGTTCAATACAAAGTTTACCTGCCTTATGGATACGAAAACCTGAACAATTTGCCGGTGATTTACATTACCGATGGCCATGAATACGCCGATAGCAGGTTGGGTGCTGCTGTGATCATACTCGACAACCTGATCTTCGAACATAAAATCAGCCCGGTAATTGCGGTATTTATCGACCCCCGTGATCCGTCAAACCTGGGAAATAACCGCCGCATGAGTGAATACACCGCAAATATCAGGTTTGCTGATTTCGTCGCAGACGAACTCACCGCAGTTATCGATCAGGCGTATAAAACTGACTCCAGCGCAAGCAAAAGGGCAATCATGGGAACTTCCCTAGGTGGTTGGAACGCGGCTTTCTTCGGGCTGCGCCGATCCGATAAATTCGGATTGATTGCCATACATTCTCCGGCCTTCGATGAAGCCATTATCAGCCAGTATGCTGCAAGCAATGTGTTGCCAATCAATATCTTTATGAGCACCGGCGTGATCTATGACACCCAAACCAAGGCCAGGGCAATGCGCGATGTGTTGCAGGCAAAAGGATATCCGCTGCAGTATATTGAAGTGAATCAGGGACACTCATGGGGCAATTGGCGCGCGCTGACCGAGGAACCGCTTGAGCAGTTTTTCGGTACAGGCAATTAGCCAAGATGAACTAGGCCTTTTTGCCCGTGTTTAATCCAATGAGTGAATAGAGCGGGCAAAAATTAACCAGGGCTGTGGCAATAGGCACAATGCCAACGAGTCCCCACCAACTTCCAGAGAAGTAACCAAGGCCTCCAATGGCCAATCCCAGAATAATGCGAATGATTTTGTCGATGCTTCCAACGTTCTTTTTCATGGTATTGTTTTTAAGTATGCGGCAAAGATAAGATGCAGCGAAGCCCTTGTCAGTGACAAATGTTACAGATCGCTCAATATTTCAACTTTTCCCCTGTGGTTTTTGATAACGCCTTGTTTTTCAAGTTGTTTTAACAAGCGTGATACGACTTCCCTAACGGTGCCAAGCTCGTTGGCCAATTGCTGGTGCGTTGTGTTGATGGTGTTTCCGCTTTCCGTCTGTCTGATTTTTAACAGCCTGAGCAGGCGGTAATCCATGCTTTTGAAGGCGATGGCGTCTACCACATTGATCATTTCGTTGAAGCGTTTATGAAACAGGTTCATGATGAACTGCCGGAATTCAGCATGTTCGGCGAACCAGGACCTGAGGCTGGCAGCCGGAATCAGCAAAACTTCGGTATTGTTCTCTGTTATGGCAACAGCATTGCTGCGTTGGCCGTTGAACCCAGAAGAAATGGACAGTGCGCAGCTTTCGCCTTCGAAAATCGTATACAACAATATTTCCCGACCGGTTTCGTCGTTGCGCACTACCCTGATCTGTCCGTCAGTGACAAATGGGATCAGCACAATAACATCGCCTTCATCAAGAATTTTCTGGCCTGCAGGAATGGTCATCCTGCGGCAGCTTTCAAGTTTTTCTATTAATCCGGGATCGCTAAATCCAAACGGTTGAATTTTTGCTGGCATATGAACTTGCTTATTTCGAATGCAACAAACGCTTTACCCCATCAGCAAAGGCCCTGATGTCGGCCATAGTGAGCAACACATCGGCCAGCTTGCTTTTGGTGAGTTTTTTGAACATCATCCATTGATAAATGACCGCAGCAAGATATGCGGATGAAGCGCTTAAGCCGGCTCCGGGTAAACCCCACAACGGGATGAGTACAAACACCAGCGGAAGCGTAACAGCCAATCCGACCACCGATGCCATCAGGTTGTATTTTGGTTGGCCGGTGCCCGAAAAATAATGACTGAAAATGGTGTTTGCCGATAAGGCAATGACCCCGGGCGCCAGGCTGATGATGACAATCCTGATGTCGCCAAAGTCTTTGCTCAGGATCAGTTCAAACACACCCCTCGGAATGGCGATCAACAGAAGCATAGCCAGACTGGTCAGGATAACAGAGAATTTAAGCAGCTGCAAACTCAGCTGTTTGGCAAACTGTGGATCATTGCTGTTGCTGATGCTTGAATACTGCACCAGCGATATGCTTTGGCCAATCAGCCGCAAGCCTTCGGTGAGCTGAACACCAGAATTGTATACACCCACCGGGGCAAAACCGGCAAAATGCCTGATCACAAAATAGCTCAGTCGCTTGTTGATCAGGTGCACGATGCTTGAAAGTTGGGTCATGCTGCCGAAACCCAGCATGTCCTTTGCTGTTTTTCTCAGCTGAAGACTCCTGTCGTGCCACATTTCAGGCAATACCATCCACAAGCCAACTGCTGCTGGTACTCCATATGAGGCATACATGGCAAAAACATAGGCTTTTTCATCTTTGATTCCCATCACGTACACACACGCAGCCATGATCACCAGCAACAAGAGGAACTGCAATGAAAACAGGCTGTTGAATGCGAGGATGTTGCGTTTCCCCAGGAGTACATTCAGGTTAAAACTATGCATGCTGTTTAAAAATACAAGGACAATAATGTGCACTCCATAGCCTCGCGGAACCATGATTTCGTAAGTTTCAGGAAAGAAAGAAAGTCCGAAAAACAGGCAGGAAGTTAGTACCAGTATCAACAGCGTCCAGAGCATGGTGGCCACCATCATGCTGTACATATTCTTTCGCGGGGTGTAAAACACCAGCGCGCTGCTCATCAGCTCTACCACCAGTATAATCAGTGAAATATCGAGCAGGATGATGCCTGCAATGCCCCAGGCAGAAGCACCGAGTTCATTGGCTGCAATCCAGAGCACCACAAGGCTCGAAAGGGCATTCAAGATGCGTGTGCCAGAGGTTCCGATAATTTTGCGCAGCAGCATAATGGGTTACTTCAGTTTGAGTTTTTCACGCAATTTGGCGTTGAAGCCTGCCAGACTAAAAACAAATCGTTTTCCATCGATTACTGTATAGTCTTCATTTCCATTGAAGGTATGCAGGCCTTTGTTGTACTTGCTTTTTTGTATCGGTGTGATGCGTTGAAAGTTTGTTTCAACGAAACGATCAGGGTCGAGCGCTTGTATTTCGTTCAACACTACCGCCACCCCATAATCCTTTGCACAGTCCTGTGCAGGTCTGATGAGCTTTCCATGATGGTAGAACAACTGACCTGCCGGCCTGGCCGAACGGATGTCTGACTTGATGGGGTTGTTGTTGTGGGCCAAAAATGGTCCGGTCAAATGCTCAGCATACATGGCGTACAGGTTCACGCTGGGCAGGTCCTTGGTGGTGAACATCAGCCACCACCTGCCATCGTGCTGAAACAAAACAGGATCAACGGCCCTGACATGTTGTAGCAGGATGCATTCAAAATGAAGCGTATAGGTGGCAGGATCATAGCGGTATAGGCTGATGTTGTCCGACTCAAAGGATTCAGGAATGCAGTAAAGCTGTCCTTCGAAGGGAATTAGGTAAGGGAACGACAGGTGGGCTTTCGTTTCGAGTGATGGCCGGTAATGCTCAAATCCGATATTTTCATCCGCTACCAGAATCTCTCCCTTGCCCTTTCTGTAATCGTAATGTTCGAAAAAGAGCAGGTTTTGCCGTTCATCTTTATAAATGAAGGGATCGGCCAGATAGGATGAATGGCTTGATTTCCTTAGCCATTTGATGCATTGGGTACTTTCGTCAGGATTGTCAATCACGGCTTCCCTCGAATGAAAGATAACACCAATATTCCAGTCTTCGTGCCTGAACAGGTCATTCAGGTGAAAGAAAATGCGCCGGAATCCCATCATGAGATAAAACCAAATCATGGTCAGGTTTCCCGGAGGGTGGAAAATCTTAGCGTTGGATTCTGATAAAACCGGGTTCAGACAGCCAAGCTGAATGTCGCGGCACACCTGCAACGGATAATGCCTGCTTTCGTTGTATAGTTGATTCAAATGGGCGGTATAGCTGTGCCTGATGGTCTTGTAATAGCCTTTCCTCAGCACGACTCCCTTATCGAGTGAATCAGTAAGCTGCTGCAGGATGACACCATTGGCAACCATAGGCTTGAACACTTCCCAGAAACCTGGCGGCCCTCCGCGCACCACTTCTTCATCGTCGTGATGAAACGACCAGATGCCATAAGTGGTAGTCTGCAAAATCTCGCCCCGAATGATGTTGAAACCAAAGCGAAGCATGAAATCAAGGCGCTTTTCGCTCATCTTTGTCAGGTCTTCCGCCGCAAAATAATTGGCGATTCCCTTTTTTACCGGAATGCATTTCATGGTCACTGCACCGGCAGTGAGTTGTTCGAATGAGCATGGTTTTTTTACTTCCGGACGAAACACAAACCTGTTCCACAGATTGAATATCAAGCGGTTGTAGCGATAAGTAAAGAGTTTCTTTAACAATGGCTCAGGGGGCACCGTTTCTGCGTTCACCACAACCAGTTCGAGGCGATGACCCGCTTCAGTAAGCAAGGCAATGGTTTCTGTCTGCCATTGCTCAAGCACCAGGCTGTTGCATAAAACACCAAATCGAAGTGGCGCAGGACCCGCTGTTTGTGCTGCTGTCATGTGTTGATTTCCGGATAAACGCCAAAATCTCCCCGCCATTGCCTGTCAGGGTTGATTTTGCCAGTTCAGCAAATGTAAACATTTTGCCGCTGACGCATTTGAATGCTGCAGCGAATTTTGATTTGAACCCCCGCATCAGATGCTGGCGAGGATCATTTGACCCGCAGTTTGCCGCATGGTAAGGAGATAATTGGCTTTCAGCAAACGTTTCCATTGGTTTATGGAGCAAATTTTTGTGGGTTAATCAGGGCTGTTCTACATGAAAGGATTGCTTATCTTGCGGCTTATTTTTTTACAATGCCAGGTCTGCTGTTTTACACCAATCCCGATGCTGACAGGCTGGAGAAAGCGCTTGCTTCGCTGCCGGTTATGGAGGAATATACCTTACAGCGGATTGTGCAAAATGACTTGCTTTTTCTGGGTTTTTATGCTTATGCAAGCTACCCGGTAATGGTTATTGAAGCAGCCGGTGCGCTTATCCTGCTTGAGGGAAAGGTATACAACCAGACCGAAAAACAGCTGAAAACACGTCTTGAAGCAATGGCAGCCTCTCAAAACAGCAGTGACAGCAGCCTGGAGCAATGGGTGCGCTCGCTTGACGGTGAATTTGTCAGTGTGATTTGTTATCCTGAAACGGGTAAAGTCCTGGTGTTTAATGATGCCTTGGGCCGGCTACCCCTGTATGCCGGTGAACTTTCAGGCAAAATGGTCATTTCAAGGGATATCTCCTTCATCAAAGCACTGATGCATGACAGTCATCCGGACAAAGCGGCGGTGGCGCTGACATTGTTGCTTGGCTATGCTCCCGGTGGAAAAACGCTGTGGGAAGCCATCCGGAGGCTTGAGCCGGCGACAGTTTTCAGGATTGATCCCGGGAAGCACAACCCATATCAAAAATCATCCTTCGCAATAGATTTTAGTCATTCAGAGATTCGGCTGGCTGACCAACAGGACCATATTTTCCATTTGCTCGAAAAAGGCTTGTCAGACAGGCTGAACGCAGGAAGCAATGTTGGCTTGTCGCTCAGTGGCGGTCTCGACTCACGTCTGCTGGCGGGAATGCTGGCCCGAATGGACAGGGAAATACCCACACTGACCTATGCCGATGCAGAAGCAACTGCCGTTGCCGACCTGGCTGCTGTGGATCAAATAGTGTCTCAACTGCAGATAGAAAAAAACCACGAACGGCTTCAGCTGAGCCTGCCGGATGAAATGCAGTTCGACAAGCTTAACGGGCTGAAGCAGGGCCTCAACTACCTGGGGATGGCATTTATTCTGCCATTCCTTGATCGCTTCAGGCAGCGGGGCCTATGGCAGCTTACCGGTGATGGAGGCGATAAATTGCTGGCCGACCTGCGTCCGCTCCGAAAGCTGCATACACACCACCAACTGATTGAATACCTGTTGCGAAACCACACCATCATGCCGTTAAGCCTTGTGGCCGAAATGAGTGGTTTCAGCAAGGAAGACCTTCGCGATCTGTTGCTCCAAATGCTGCAAGCTTATGAAGTTGCCAATGAAAATGAGCGCTATATGTCCTTTCTGATCAGGGAGAGGGCCATGACATGGCTGTTCGAAGGCGAAGACAGAAACCGATGCTATGCCTGGTCAACAACGCCTTATTACAGTCCTGATTTGTTTAAAGCCTGCCTGCACTATCCGATGGAAGGAAAGCGCAACGGAAACCTCTTTCTGGCGTTTTTTGAACGGCTTCCCGGAAAACTACAGCATATTTCGAACCCTAACTGGCAATGTTCTCCGGCAGATCAACAGGCTGTCAATCGGGTGTTCCGCAGACAAAAGCTGAGGGCCGCCATGCCGGTTCCAGTATTGAAACTACTGGCAAAAAACAGAGATTCTATGACATTGAGTTGTTTCCCGTATGCTGCACAGCTTCAGCAGCTGATGTCGGAGGATCACTTACTCAGCGATACAATTCATTTCAGGAATTTGCGCTCCGGTGAACAACTTACAACCGAAGCATGGTGGCACCTGTTTACCTTGCTCAAGGCGTTTTCCGACAGATAAGCATGACGTATTTGGGTTGTCGAAAAGACCTTAAAAAGCAGGGGCACAAACAATATTCAATGATTCATACGTTTATAGCCTGATAACACAGCCTTGTAATTATGATAACTGGCTCGCCTTGATTGTTGCACATCATTTTAAAGAAGTATCCTATCTTTGGGCTTCCTAAAAAACATGCTCCCGGGAATGAAACTATCGATCGTCATTGTGAACTATAATGTAGAACACTTTCTTGAACAGTGCCTTTACGCTGTGAGGAAAGCTCTGAAAAATGTTGACGGTGAGGTGTTTGTGGTCGACAACGATTCTGTTGACGGATCCTTGCGCATGCTGCGCGAAAAATTCCCTGAGGTGATCCTGATCGACAACAAACAGAATGTCGGCTTCAGCAAGGCCAACAACCAGGCCATCAGGATCTCGAAAGGAGAGTATGTGTTGCTGTTAAACCCAGATACGGTGGTTGAAGACGACACCTTTGAAAAGGTGATCGCTTTTATGGACAAGCACCCTGACGCGGGCGGCCTGGGTGTGAAAATGGTCGATGGCAAAGGTAAATTTCTGCCTGAGTCGAAACGCGGACTGCCCACACCGCTGACGGCCTTTTACAAAATCTTTGGCTTTTCGAGCCTGTTTCCTACCTCAAAAAGGTTTTCGCGATACCATATGGGTTTTCTCGACAAAGACCAGGTGCACGAAATTGAGGTGCTTGCAGGCGCCTTTATGCTGATGCGCCGCGAAGCACTCAACAAAACAGGTTTGCTCGATGAAGCGTTCTTCATGTATGGCGAAGATATCGACCTGTCGTACCGGATTACCCTGGCAGGGTATAAAAACTACTATTTCCCTGAAACACGCATCATCCATTACAAGGGCGAAAGCACCAAAAAAAGCAGCGTAAACTATGTGTTTGTTTTTTACAATGCGATGATCATCTTTGCCCGCAAGCATTTTAGCCAGAAACGTGCAAACACCTTTACCTTTCTCATCAACATTGCCATCTATTTCAGGGCATCGCTGGCCATCCTGAGCCGCTTTTTCAAACAGGCGTTTTTGCCGGTAGCCGATGCCACAACGGCCTTCCTTGGATTACTCCTCATCAAGCAGTTTTGGGGCAATATGACCATCTACCGCTATGGAGGTGATTATCCCTATGAGCTTGTAGGCATTGCGTTTCCTGTGTATATCCTCATATGGCTTGTGTCAATTTACATCAGCGGAGGTTACGACAGACCGGTCAAAATACACAAGTCCATCAGCGGCATTGCTGCCGGCACTGTCATCATCCTGGTGCTTTATGCCTTGCTGCCCGAGAGCATGCGGTTCTCACGTGCGCTCATCATCTTTGGCATGTTGTGGCTGATCGTTGCATCAGTGATCAACCGCTATGGGGTGCATTGGCTCAATATCGGCGACTATACCATTGGCAGCAACGAACGGCGGCGTTTTCTGGTGATCGGTGAGGTAGTGGAAGCCAGCCGGGTGAAAAAACTGCTGATGACAACCGCCATCAAGCCTGATTTTGTAGGCATCGTTACCAGTGAAATCAAAGCGCCACTCAGTGAAGATGTCATCGGAACGATTCAGCAGGTGAAGGACATCATCACTATTTACAACATCAACGAGATCATCTTTTGCTCGAAAAGCATTCCACACCAGATGATCATCGATAAAATGGTGGAATGGCATCACAGCCAGATCGACTATAAGATTGCACCCGAGGACAGCTATTCAATCATTGGAAGCAATTCCATTAACACCCGTGGTGATTTGTATACCATTGATATCAAAGCAATTGATAAGCAGGGTAGCCGCCGGAACAAACGCTTGTTCGACCTGGTAGCCTCCTTCGGCATGTTGCTGTTTTGGCCGGTACTGCTGTTTTTTGTGCACCAGCCCGTGGGCATATTGGTTAATGCGGTGAAGGTGATTCTGGGCAGGCGAACCTGGGTTGGTTATTGCAAAGTTGCCGCTACACAAGGGGGCAGGCTGCCCTTGATTCGTGCGGGCATTGTATCGCCAGCCGATGTGTTTCACAATGCTGTCACCGACGAAGAAACATTAAACAGGCTAAACCTCATGTATGCCCGCGACTACACACTGCTCAAGGATATGAATATCCTCATCAGGGCAATGCGGTATAGCGGCCGCCGCATCTGACAAACCGAAAGGATGACCGACATTCAGCTTTCGCGAAATTTATTTCCGCATGCCTTAAAAATTGCTTAATTTTGCCGCGTGATCACGATCAACTAAGTTCATTTACAACCATGCTCAGCAGAAGGCACCTCCGTATCAAAGTCCTGCAGGCCCTTTACGCCTACTTTCAATCAGGCAGTACCAGTATCGAACAGGGTGAAAAACAACTAATTCTCAGTATCAATAAGCTTTTCGAGCTGTTTATCTATCAGCTCTCCTTTTTAATTGAGACTGCCCGTTTTGCCGAAAGGCGGCTTGAAGAAGGCAAAAAGAAACACCTCCCGACAGCCGACGACCTCAATCCCAATATGCGGTTTGCACAAAACAGCATCCTGGGCCTGATTAACGACAACAAGGATTTCAGGCGCTTCGAAAACTTGTATAAGATCAATTGGTCGCAGGACCAGGATATGGTGCGTAAGTTCTACCTCGAAATCAAGGATTCGTCCGATTTTGAAAAGTACATGGCAGGAGATTCGAGCAGCTTTGCGGCTGAGAAGAAATTCCTGATCAATATTGCCGAGAAGTATTTTTCCACTTTCGAACTCCTGCAGTCGTTTTATGAAGAAAAGAGCATTTATTTTGTCGATGACTATCACCTGGTGACCTATATGATTGTGAAATTCTTCAAGTTCATGGAAAAGGATTATGACATCAACACCAAATTACCCACCATTTTCAGGACAGAGCAGGACGAAGAGGATGAAGACCAGGATTTCGTGAAAAAGCTCTTCAGGGAAACCATTTTGCACAGCGAAGCCTACGGCAAGCTCGTTGCTGATTCCACCTCAAACTGGGAGCAGGAACGCATAGCCATCATGGATATGATCATCCTGAAAATGGCGCTGACCGAGCTGACCTGTTTCCCGTCGATCCCGGTGAAGGTGACGATGAACGAATACATCGACATCTCCAAGTACTTCAGCACAGCCCGCAGCAAGGTGTTCGTCAACGGCATCCTCGATAAGCTCATTCAGCAATTCAGGGCCGAAGGACTGGTGGTGAAAACAGGCCGTGGCCTGCTCGACGAATAAGGTGCTTATGCCGACCCAACGCATCTCCAATGCGTAATGTGGATTTATTTCAGTTGTTTTCCGGAAGTATCGGTTTTTAAACGGATACGGTTATCTTTGCCTTCTTGGTATGGTTTTAGCATATTAACCTGAAAACCGGCTGCTTTGAAAAACTATCTGTTGCTGTCATTGATGTTGTTCGTGTTGCTCAGGCTGCAGGCCCAGCCGCAGCTGATCACTGTAGATGCGTCACAACCACAGGCAAAGCTTAACGGACTCTATGAGTTGAATGTGCAGCTGACGAGTCTTGTCCGTAATCCGTTTGATGCCGATTCATTAAACCTTACCGGGCTTTTCATTGCTCCCGATGGCCAACAGCTTAGTCAGCAAGGTTTTTTTTATCAGGCATTTGAAAACCAGTCAGGTAGCCTGAGTTCTGTTGGGGAGCCCTTTTGGAAAATCAGGTTTACTCCACGCCAGACCGGCGATTGGTCTTATGTTGTTCAGGTGACGGATGTGTTTGGAAGTGACCAGTCCGACACCCTGCATTTCGACTGTTTCGAAAGTGAAAAACAAGGTTTTGTAAGCAAATCGGCCACCGGCAACTACCTTATCGATGACAAGGGAATGGATGTTTTTCTCATTGGCGAAAACATTGCCTGGGCCGGCTATGAATCAGGAAACGACCGCATGGCTGAATACATGGAAAAACTGGATGCCAGCGGTGCAAATTTTGCCAAACTGATGATGACACCCTGGTCATACAGCATCGAATGGGGCCCGGGCGGATTGAAAAACTACGGAAACAGGCAGGACAGGGCATTCATGGTCGACAGCGTTTTCAGGATGGCCGCTGAGTATGGGCTTTACCTTCAGCTGGCTGTTTCAATACACAATGAGCTCAGGCCCGGATTCGCCAACGAGGACTGGCTTTCAAACCCATACAATGTCATCCATGGCGGTCCCTGTGCTGAGCCACAGGATTTTTTCACTTTACCGGAAGCCCGGTCCCTGTTTAAAAACAGGCTGTCGTACATCATTGCACGCTGGGGCTATGAACCCTTGCTGATGGGATGGGAATTATTTTCTGAAGCCGACAACTTTTCGTTCTACAGCCAGTATGCTACCCAGATTGCTGATTGGGCAGGGGAGATGGCAACATTTATTCGCGAAAATGACCCTTATCACCACCTGACTTCTGTCGGTTTTGCCTTAACTAAAAGCAACCCCGCTGTGTGGCAGCATCCCGATATCGGCTTCACCCAGTTGCATTTTTATGCCGACAGGCCTGATGTTGAAGGAGAAGCATTCAGGATGTGTGGCGTATACCTCGGCGCATATAACAAACCAGTGTTGATTGGTGAGTACGGCATTGGCCACATCAACGACTCCATTATCGCCTGGGACCCCGAAGGCTGGGCCTTGCACAACGGCTTATGGGCAACAGCCTTGTCGGGCGCTTTTGGCGGTGCGGTTCCCTGGTTCTGGGATGCTTACATCAACGACCTTGACCTGTATCACCGCTTTACAGGACCGGCACGCTTTATGCACGATGAAAAGCTCAGTGGCAAAGGCTTTGTGCCACAACACCTGCACACTGCATCTGCCGTTCAGCAGGATTGGACGCTTTCGCCGAAATACTTCGACCTCAACGCAAAATCGCCTTCCAGTGATTTCGCCCTGCAAGCAACAGGTGTGCTTACGCCTGCTGAAGACAGCCTCGTTGGGATGCTTTATGGCCCGTTGTCGCTATTCGCCAACCTGCGGAATCCGCCGGTATTTCACGGAAAGTGGCAGTCAGGCAGCATGATTACAGTCGAAACAGGCCCGCAGGTTTCGGATGGTATCCTGCAGCTGACCATCGACGGACAAGTGGTTTTCGAAGGCACTGTGCAGCCATCTAGCCTCTATGCCTTTGAAATTGATGCCGGGGAACATACCGTTCAGCTCGACAACAGGGGTGCGTCATTTTTAAGCATGATCGAATTGCACGAAATTGTGTTTCAGGATTACCTGCCCGAATTACGCGCTTTTGGCATGGTAAGCGAAGACAGGGCACTGGCATGGGTGCACAACAGAAACCACCACTGGCAATGGATACGCGATCACGAACTTCCGCCTGAAGCTGCTTCGGGCTACCTGGTTTTGCCATTTTATTCGGGCGATTTTCAGCTCGATTGGTACAATACAAGCAGTGGTGAAGTCGACTCAAGCCTTGTGCTGAGTGCCGGAGCTGATGGCCTTGCTGTTCCCGTAAGGAACCTGGAGACTGACATCGCTCTCAAAGTCAATCTGATAACAAGTGTTGCGCCAACGTGTACCGCAAATGAAAAGCGCATAATGGTGTTTCCAAACCCTTCAACCGGCCGGTTTACCTTTGCTGTTGAACTGAAAATTGCTGGTCTGTTAAGCCTCGAAATCACCGACCTGGCAGGCAGAATCGTCTACAATGAGACAAAATATTGCAGCGCTGGCGGCCTGAAGCAGCTGCGCTGGGATCCCGCCTTACCTGCTGCTTACCTGCACAAAACCACTTTTTTCCTCTATCGCCTGCGTACACCGGAGGGGGTATTTACCGGCAAGATTATTCTGGAATAGAATTTCTTTCAAAAGCCAGCTTGCTGCGAAAAAAATAGTATTTTTGCTTAAACACTTGATTTTATTGTTATTAGATTAACAACAAAGCCCAAACTGAACAAAACTAATAAGAACAACTATGAAGGTTTTTGATTTTGATATGATTAAGGGTGTTTATGCCCAACTGCCGGCGCGTGTCGAAGCTGCCCGCAAACTGCTTGGTCGCCCGTTGAGCCTCACCGAAAAAATCCTGTATGCCCACCTGACAGATTCTCTGCCCGGGGAGCCCTTTACCCGTGGCGGTTCTTATGTCGATTTTGACCCCGACAGGGTTGCCATGCAGGATGCCACTGCCCAGATGGCCTTGCTGCAGTTCATGCAGGCCGGCAAAAGCAAGGTGGCTGTTCCTTCCACAGTGCACTGCGACCACCTGATCCAGGCCAAAGCCGGAGCCGAAGCCGATATGAAAGTGGCCCGCGACACCAACAAGGAAGTGTTTGATTTTCTTGCATCTGTATCAAACAAATATGGCATTGGTTTCTGGAAACCCGGTGCTGGCATCATCCACCAGGTGGTGCTCGAGAACTATGCTTTTCCCGGCGGGATGATGATCGGGACTGACTCACACACGGTGAATGCTGGCGGTCTGGGCATGGTGGCCATCGGTGTTGGCGGCGCTGATGCCGTGGATGTGATGGCAGGAATGGCCTGGGAACTGAAATTCCCGAAACTTATCGGCATCAGGCTGACAGGCCGCCTCAGCGGATGGACCTCAGCCAAGGATGTGATCCTGAAAGTGGCCGGAATCCTGACCGTGAAAGGTGGCACAGGTGCCATCGTTGAGTATTTTGGCGAAGGCGCTGAAGCCATCTCCTGCACCGGAAAAGGTACGATCTGCAATATGGGTGCCGAAATCGGAGCAACAACCTCTCTCTTTGGCTACGATGCCAAAATGGAAGCCTACCTCAGGGGAACAAACAGGTCGCTGGTGGCCGACGAAGCCAACAAGGTGAAGGCACACCTGACTGCCGACCCTGAAGTGTATGCCCATCCTGAAAAATATTTTGACCAGGTGATCGAAATTGACCTTTCAACCCTCGAACCCCACATCAACGGGCCGTTCACTCCCGACCTGGCTACGCCCGTTTCCAAATTTGCTGCTGCAGTAAAGGAAAACAACTGGCCCGAAACATTATCTGTAGGCCTCATCGGCAGCTGCACCAACTCATCCTATGAAGACATCTCCCGTGCTGCTTCGCTGGCACAGCAGGCCATCGACAAGAAACTGACAGTGAAATCAGAGTACACGGTGACACCGGGCTCCGAGCTTGTGCGCTATACCGTTGAACGCGATGGATACCTCGATACCTTTGCCAGCATCGGCGGGGTGGTCCTTGCCAATGCCTGCGGACCTTGTATCGGCCAATGGGCGCGACACAATGCCGACAAAGGCGAACGGAATTCAATCATGACTTCGTTCAACAGGAACTTTGCCAAGCGCAACGACGGAAATCCAAACACACACGGCTTCGTCGCATCACCTGAGATGGTGACAGCCTTTGCCATCGCCGGCTCGCTGACCTTTAACCCCCTGACCGACTACCTTGTGAATGCCGATGGCGAAAAGGTGAAGCTCGATGAACCAAAAGGCATCGAATTTCCACCACGGGGTTTTGCTGTCGAAGACAACGGCTATCAGGCACCTGCCGAAGACGGTAGCAAAGTTGAAGTGAATGTCGACCCGAAATCGACCAGGCTGCAGCTGCTCGAACCCTTCAAACCCTGGGATGGTAAGGACATCAAAGGACTCTATCTGCTGATCAAAGCCAAGGGCAAATGCACCACCGACCATATTTCGATGGCCGGACCCTGGTTGCGCTACCGCGGCCACCTCGAAAACATCTCACAAAATATGCTCATCGGTGCGGTAAACTACTTCGGGGAAAAAACCAATGCCGTGGTGAACCAGCTTTCATCTTCGGTCGACACGGTGCCTAACACTGCCCTCGCTTACCGAGAGACCGGCTTCGGCTCCATCGTCGTGGGCGACGAAAACTATGGCGAAGGCTCCTCGCGTGAGCATGCCGCCATGGAACCCCGTTTCCTTGGCGTTAAAGCCGTGCTGGTGAAATCCTTCGCACGTATCCACGAAACAAACCTCAAAAAACAGGGGATGCTGGCAATTACCTTCGCCGACAAATCCGATTATGACAAAATCAGGGAAGACGACAGAATCGATATCCTCGGACTCTCAGCGATGGAAGCCGGTAAGCCGCTTACAATCAGGCTGAATCACGCCGACCATCGCATGGAGGAATTTGCGGTAAATCACACCTATAACGCAAACCAGATCGCCTGGCTGAAGGCAGGCAGCGCCCTGAACCTGATCAAGGAAAAGCAGCAGTAAACGGGAAAGCCGTTACAATTGAAACATGATTGCCTGAAAGCCTGCCTTGTAAAATAATGCGGGCTTTCAGGCAATTTTTTTTCCTGTTTGTGATTATTTCACTTATATTTGTAGGGCATTTTCCTGCAACACATGGCAAGCACCATCATTTCCGGTACGCATTTTTTGAGCAATAAGGCAGCATATGTTTGTGAATCGAATGATTGACAAACAGGGGAACGTCATTTTCCGGAGCTGAGGGTGTTTTTGGGATGGACTAATTTGTGAAACAGAACAATCAGATTTCAACAAACCATATTATTCACCTAATCCCCAAAAAAATGAAAAAACTTATTTTTCTGTTGTCATTACTGATCGGAATCAGCGCCGTTGCGCCTGTGTTCGCGCAGAAATCGGACAAGGCGCTCAACAAGCAGCTGAAGTCGAAAGCCACCAAGCGCGCACGCGATGAAGCCAAGACCTTCAAAAAACAAGGCTATTATGTTGCACAGGGTGCCCTCCCAATGGATATGCAGCTCGAAAACGCCTGGAAAAAACAACTGCAGGAAGATGAAGACGGTTATCCCAAATTCATTGTGGCTACCGGAAACTCAGTGTCCGAATCACAGACTGCAGCCAAGTTGCAGGCAACCGAAACTGCCAAACTTGAGCTTGCCGGAACCATCACCACCAACGTGATGGCCATCATCGAAAACAACATCGCCACACAACAGCTTAGTGCCGAGGATGCCGCAGCAGTGACAAAAACCGTGGGCGCATCAAAAAACATCATTGCACAGGAACTCGGCAGGGTGGTCACCCTGTATGAAATGTACCGCAAGGTGGGCAACAACATCGAAGCCAATGTGCGCCTGGCTTACGACAGCAAAACAGCCAAGGATGCCGCCAAAAAGGTTATCCGCAAAAAACTGGAAGAAGAAGCAGGTCTGGTGCAGGAAAAACTGGACAAGCTGATGAATTTCTAGGCATTGCCTGAACCAATATGAAACCGCCCGGCAGCAATGTGAGGGCGGTTTTTTTTATGCCTCACGCCTGCGCTTCAGTATCTTCACAATGCGCTTGTAGACGATCTCTGACAAGGTCCACATATCGCCACCACTTGTATTCACAAACTGGATAATGACGGTGTCGATGTCTTTGTGATATTTTGCAATGCTTTGATAACCAGGAACCAAGCCTGTGTGTTCATATACATACACTGATGAATACATTTCCTGTTCGGCCTCACTGAGCAGGGAGCCATCGTTCAGTGCGCGCAGAAACAGGCCCACATCTTCAGCAGTGGCAATCATCGAGCCATGGTTGTTGGATTTGATATCGGGCTGCCAGCCAACGAAATAGCCGCTCATCACATCATCAGGATTCACTTCATGAAGCGAAGCAAAGGTGTTTTTCAATCCGAGCGGGATTAAAATTTCTTCTTTGATAAACTGTTGATGGTTGTAACCCACCACCTGATCAATGATTTCTGCTAGCAGCAGGTAGTTGGTGTTTGAATAGGCATAATCTGTTCCGGGATCAAAAAGTGCAGGCTGGTCGAGGGCATAGGCGAGGGCTTCGCGGCTGCTTTTTGGTGGATCGGCCCAGGGAAAAGCAGGGTTGTCGGTCAGGTTGGGGATGCCGCTGCGGTGCTGCAACATCATGCGCAGGGTGATTTTTTCGGCAAATGCGATCCTGCCCACAAGCTCAGGAAAATATTGTGCCAGCGATTCATCAAGCGACAAGCGTTTGTTGCAGGCCAGCCTGGTGACGGCCACAGCCACATACAACTTGCTGATGCTGGCGATCTTGAATAAGGCCTTCGGGTCGGCAGGGACCTTATTCTCCCTGTTTTTCCAGCCCGCTGCATAAAACGCCGGTGGCTTGCCCGCTTCATCCACATACACAATAATGCCGTCCAACCCATGACCGGCAGCATCATTCAGCTGTTGCTGTACTGTGGCAGGCAGGGGAGCTATCCAGGCCCAGACCAGCACCCAGGGTGGAAAAATGATCAGACAGCACAATGCGACCAATGGCATTACGATTCTCAGTATGTGTATGATGCGTTTTTTCGTCATGATAAAAAAAAGAAGAGCGATTAATTGTTGTTTTAGTTAAATGATAATCAAAGTTATCAGCACAGAAAGTCGCTATCTGTGGTCAAATTTAACAAATTTCGCTGAAAACGGCCTGCATTGCAGAAATGCCGACGCTATCCCATGATGCAATTGCCTGGCTGATCAGGTCTTCGCTACCGGATGGTGTTTCACCGGAAAATTCACTGAGTTTGCAACAAAGCACAATTCATTTGCCTTTTTATGCAAGGCGTTAGCTTTTTCGATCATCGGCTGTTCGGCCACTGTCACAACAGGATGTAAGGTCACCACGGTGAAATGACCGCCACCATCGGTTGTTTCCACCATCGTTCCGCTGGCAGTATCGGTGTATTCCGTGACGATGACCCCGGCTTCAGCACACAGGTGCAAATACCAAAGCATATGACAGGACGACAAAGCAGAAACCAAGAGTTCTTCCGGGTTGTGTTTGGTATTATCGCCACGAAAAGTCGGGTCAGATGAACCTGAGATTGCCGGTTTACCCTGTATGATCAGCTGGTAGCTCCTTTCGTAGGCACTGTAGCTGTTCGTTCCCGTGCCCTTATTCCCCGTCCATATTGTCGTCGCCTGGTAATGGTGTTCTGTTGGCATATGTGTGTGGTTGTTCTTAATATGTGTGTGTTTGAGCGTTTTTTTCTTTTGCCTGGTTTTAAACAGTACTATTTTTTGGGGAGCTTACACAGTCATTTTTTTCATGTTGTTATTTCTGTCAATTTGTCTATCAATTTTTGCTTTTCGCCGCTACCTGTTGTGGAGAAGCGAAGTAATGGCAACTCGTATTTTGCTAAAATCCTGTCTTTCTTCTTGTCCCGCTCTAATTGTTCTGTTCCTGCTTTGTGGTATTCAAACCCATCAACTTCAATTGCTAGTATCGGATTCTTACCAAGTTTGTTGTAAATTAAAAAATCCAGGTGTGTGTTGCAATGTCGTGCGTATTTTTGCTCTTCTTCAGTAAGCTTGGAAAAATCTTTAATCACATGACGAAGAGGAAAGTGCAAAGCTACATCGTATTTTGAGAATTTGTCATGTTTGAGCGTGTTTGAGATTAATACGTACATCAAGTTTTCACTGTCAAAGTCGGATTTATTGCCACTTTTTGATATTATTTCAGCACGTTTTTGTTCGTAACCTTTGTACAAATAATCGAAAACAGAACGCAATTTGCTCTCTTTTACAGAAAAGTTGTTGTAGTCTATGTAACGGATCAAGTCTGTAATATTGTTGTCTTTGTCTTTGTCGTTACCGTTCACAACCAAAATAAGTTGTTTGATTGCTCTTGAAATAGCCACATTTAAGCGATTAGGGTTGTCGGTAAATTCTGAAATTTCATTATCAACAGTCGAAAGAATAATGACATCGTTCTCTCTTCCTTGAAATTTATCAACTGTGTCTGCTTTGATTTGTGTTCCGCTAAATGCTTGTTGCAAAGCGTTTGTCTGATTTCGATAAGGAGTTACAATGCCCAAATCAATGCCTTCGAGTTTTTCTTTTGGAATAATCTCGTTGATAATCATATCAATTTGTCGTTGATTTGTTTTTTCGCGAGCGTGATTGCCCACCATAGTTTTGTAAACTATCAAAGGTTCTCGTTCGCTTTTTGACTCCGTGTGTATAATAAGTTGATTATCATAGAATTTTTGATTACAAAATTCAATAATTTTAGGGTGGCAACGATAGTGTTCTCTCAAAAGTGTTTTGGAAATTCGTGGAAAAATTTCCATAATCGAGGCAAGCAAACTATGATTAGAATAGCGATATGGTTCTGGGATAGAAAAATTGTCAAAAACGGCATCGGTTTTTTCTTTCATTCTGTCATCAACTACATTCGGAAGTTGTTTTAAGTCACCAACAATCACGGCTCGTTTAGCGCAAGAAAGTGCAAGCGCGCCCGTTGCCAAATCGACCTGCGAAGATTCGTCAATAATTACAAAGTCATAAGTTATTTCTTCAGCTAAACTTCTTCGTAGTGAATAAGTTGTACTCATAATTACAGGGTAATCCGTAAGAAATTTTCCCGAACTTGAACGCAATTGCGCTATTTCATATTTTTCTCGTTTGTTACGTTTGTACTTTTTGTAAAGCTCCGATTTAAAAAGTAGCATTGAAAGTTGGCTGTATTCTTTCATTTTGTTGTCGAAAGAAAAGCGATTGAGAGAAATTTCTAATGCTTTCTGTCGGTTTTTCAACTCTTCGATTTTTGCAGGATAATAATTTGATTGACAAATGAGTATCGCTTTTTCAGTAGGAATATCAAATAAGGTTTTTACTTTTCTTCCATCTCTGAACCAATAAAGCAATTTTCGCCACCAAGTTAGTTTTTTGTTGGTTAATGCCTGGTTTTCAATGGCAACCCAAAGAGCAAGTAATTTGTCGGCTGTTGTGCTTTTCGAAAATTCAATATCATTTTCGATTTGATTTTCGTCTTGAAAATGCTTGTATTCCGTTGTCAAAGAGTCGAGTTCTTGTTTAATTAATGCAAATTCGTTCTTTTGACGAAGGTAATCTGAGAGCTGATTAAAAAGGTTTTCACAGGTTTGTTTTCTGTCTGATTTTTCTTTGTCCGACAAATTGAATTGCAACAAATCAGGAATATCAGTTTGAGAATCAATAAATTCCTTTTTGTTTGTGGAATTTCCAAGTAAAGCGGCAATAAACTCAATTCCATTCTTTTGTAATTTTTCATAGACATTTTTTGTTGCAGAGTTGTTGCTCGATACAACGGCAACGCTTTGTCCATTCATTACGGCGTTGGCGATAATGTTCAAAATTGTCTGTGTTTTGCCTGTTCCGGGAGGCCCTTCGATTACACTCAAAGGCGAAGTAAATGCTTTGTTTACTGCCTCTTTTTGACTTAAATTGAAACCAAACGGAAATAGTTCAATCGGTTTACTATTTTTTTTTGCTACTGGCTGTACCTCGTTAACAAAATTTGCAAGTATGGAATATTCAGGAATGAACGTAATTTTTGAGTAACTGTCAGCAAGTATATTTTTTCCTTCTTCGGTTGTCAGGCCGACAGTTTGGGCAATTTGATTCAGATATAGAAAGAGATTGTTTGATTTTTCGCTGCTAATGGCTGATTTTACTATTTTGACTTTGTTTGCATGATAAAAATATTCAGTATCACTATTTTTAAATTTGATAGCATATTTTTCTTTCATGAATCCAATATCAATGAGTCGGCAGGAAACAATATCATTGGTTTTGTTGTTCCCATCAATGTAAATCAGTTCATTTTTAAGAGACATTTTGTTGTCGTAAAATTTGAATTTCTATTGTTGTTATTTTGTCATGCTCGTCTTTTCATCTGTTTCCCCTAACGGCAGTCCGTCCAAAAACCTCCTCAGGCTTACCATATTTTCAGCATTACCCTGCTAAAATTAGCAAAGGCCGGACAATTGTTTTCAAAATGGTCATGCCTGAATCCATGCAAACCCATTTCGGACTCCCCAACAAACAGCGCAATCATCCGAACCTCATGATCGGCACCCATGGCAGATTCCATACTCACCGGAACAATGTGCAGCTGTTCCCTGCTGTGTCCTTGGTGGTATTTCATTGAATGCGTTGCCCTAGCTTTCCCTTTTCCCCTGCAATTTCACATACTTTGCCTTCATGCCTCATTGTTTAAGAACTAAAAGGGTTTTGGCTATTTCATCACGCAGGGTGGGTTTCACGTTTACTTCATCCGCAAATTCTTTCCAATGATTGACAGTGCCGTTGATCTCATCAATAATCTCTGATGCTTTTTTACATCGAATGGATGCGCCTATAACCAACAAATCTGCTTTTGTAATGTTTTTTCTTTTGCCGTTAATGCTCAATGCATGCTGACTCACCCAATCGCTCCCGGGTCTGTATGCATGACATACATCGTAGGCCGGTGCCAGTTCCCATTTGCCTCCCTGCCTGAGCAGAAAGGAAAAATTCTTGGTATGGTCATCACAATTCCGTGCAATGACGTTAAAAACCATCCTTCTGAACATCTGCTCCGCATCGGCATAGGTCAATTTTAACTCCCGCATGCACTGAAAGAGCTGCTCATAACTGAAACTATTCACCTGATTGTAATCAAGGTGCTTTAGGGCACAGAAGGTTTGTATGTGATGCTTCACTTCACCGCCTTCCCTGTCAAAACGGGTAGTCATAAAATGTGCTCTGCCGTTTTCCTCCAGCAGGCGTGATGGCATCATTTCAATACTGCATGCCTTAGCCATATTGTAGTAGGCCATTTCCACCCTGCCATAGCCATGGCTGTTGCCCAACTGTACATCACTTACCCCATCGAGTTTAATAAGCCAATGTTCGAATCCCTTAGGTGCTTTGGTTTGCCCGGATTTCACCTCTCCTGTTTTTTCATTCCATGCAATAAGGGCTTTTGGACGGGCACCACCGGTAGATGTTCCTATCTTCAAAATCTCCCATACAGCCTGTTCTTCGTCTTTATTGAGATTGGTTGTAAACGCTTCACGTTGGCCGAGCATCTTTTGTGCTGTAGCTACCAGGCTATCGATGTCAACAGAAAATGTTCTTTTACTTTCTTTCATAGCAGACGGTTCAAATTCCAGGGCACCCATGCCGCGCGTCCCAATGAAGCAAAGCATTTCAACCGGATTCATGCTGTCCTGTGGACGGCCTTGCTGTGCCAGCCACAGATTGATTAATTGGTTTCCGTATTTGTCGGGCAAAGCATCGGCCAACAAACCGGGTAAACCTTTGAAGGTGTCGTATTCGGAATTTTTATCCTTTCGCAGTTCGGGAAATGAAAACTGATTCCGATTAGCGGAAACGGGCATTTTAAGCGGAGCCAAATCCCAGCCTGATGACTTGAATTTTGGATCGTATTCAAAAGTAGCCAACCCATTGTCTGTGTCCCATGCTACGGCGCCCACCAACTTTCCCCATATTTTTACTTCTGCTACCTGCATCATTTACCAAGCTGAATTTTCTTTGTTTTCGTCTTTCCCGGATTTGCTTCGGGCCCGTTGGCGTTTTTCCTTTTGCAGCTTTACCAATGCCAGTGGACTTATCGTTTCCCTGACTTCAAAAGCACTCAATGCCGATAGTTGGTCCAAAATCCTTAACACCTGAATCAGTGTGGTTACCGTTACCGTTTCACCCCGCTCAAGCAGGCTTAAGGTAGATCGGCTGAGACCGGCTGCTGCTGCCAGCTCATCCTGCGTTTTATTTTGCTCCATTCGATGGTGCCTGACGAATGTGCCAATGTACTCAGCCAATGCTTTGTCGCTCATAGAAGCCCATTCATTGAATGATTTATCAGTCATAAAGCTGTTGTTTAATTCTTAGTGAATGATTTATCATGCAAATATAAAGATTAATTGTTAAATGTCAATAACAAATGAAAAAAAGCACTTCAATGAATGATATGTCATGCAGTAAATGACAAAAGGCGGTTTTGTGAAGGATATGTCATGCATTATGCTTGCTATTTACGATAAATTCCATTTTGCTTGACTATTCCGGTCCAATCGGCGCCACCCATTCCGGATCGTTCGGCACCAGTATGCCGGAATATTCATTTAAACGTTTTTTCTTTTGCCTGGTTTTAAACCGTACTAATTTTTGGGGGAGCTTACGCAGTTTAGCTTTACTGATTTTTGCTGCATTCGGCAAGGATCAAACAAGTTTGGCTCTACTCTTACTTATCACAAAAATTGGTTGTGTGTTGGCTTTTTTGTGCGACTTGGCTATGTGTATGGGTGCGAAGGGCCGGCATTTTACTTCAATTTTGTTTTCATTAATTCTGTCAATGTAACTGAAAATGGTAAAGCAGAACCACGGCCTTCCTTATATTTATCAAGCAATGTAATATCCCATGCTTGATTCATTAATTCCTTATCGGTAATCTCTTGGATTTTATAAACTAAATAATAGTTTTGCGATGGTTCAGTTGGATAACCTTTTTCAATTAATGTTTGTTTTGAAAATACCCGGGGTCCGGTCTCAATTATTTTAAACAATCGACCTGTTTTAGTTTCACCTGTTGAATGCAATAACAGATATTTTGCACCAGCCTCGCCAGGTCCTAATCTTAATGAACCTCTGGTACTATTAGCTCTGGCATTATATAAACTACTTTTTATAATCCAATCCAGATTTTCTTTTTTATAAAATCCAACCAATACAAAAGTATCATCGGGAATCAGATTACGGTTTTCACCGTAGGTTTCAGGTAAAGCTTCGTTCACTTCATCTTCTTTTTGAGGCTTATTTTTATAAACATCATAAGTTCTGTATGCAATCTTTTCGCGTTGTGAAGCTCTGTTTATAAAATGATTGATGACCTCCAATATAAACACTTTTAACTCGTTACTTCCATCGTCTGTTTTGCATGGTCGAACCGGAAAAGCTCCAAGACCTGGAATTATTTCATGAAATCCTTTTTTCTTTATTGAAGTATCACCTGGATACAACACATATGCCCCTCCAGTTCTGCGAATTGCATCTTTATATGCATGCATTTTCAATAAATCTGCATTTTTGTATATTCCTTTTCTGTTTTCCTCTTTTTCTGAATCAATATCCTCTATCGATTCCTTATTTAACAAATCAGTCAGGTTGGCAATTTTATACTTGGCATCAAAATGTATATGAACAATGAGTTCCTGGATTTCTGCATCTTTTTCTGTAATACCATAAGGCCAGAAAGATAATGTATAATCAGGACGCATAGTTGTAGTCCAACTACCATAATGTGGATAATCTTTTTGACCGCTAAATGACCTGTTATAATTAAACCGAATATTTAGCTTACGTGTTCCGGTGTTATAAACACCTTTTAAAGCAGTATGTGTTCCTTGTTTGAGTTGCAGATTAAGACCATCAGCAGTTTCTTTTATTAGTTCTGAAATACCTTTAGGCTCGATGTCAAAAACAGACTTAAATAAATCCAACAACTTAAAAAACAACCAGTATTCATAAAGTGTTGCAATATCTTTCTTTCCTCCTTTATAAATATCATCGCCACCTTTCCAAACAAGCTTTGCCGCAAGGTCAAACATTAACCAAACACGCAAAACTTCACGATAGCCTTCCTTGCGCTGTAAAACAGGACTGTTGAGTTTCAAGGTTTCGGGGCGGGAAATTTCTTTAAAAACAGAATGATGTAAATAAGATTCCAATTCTTTTTCCAATGAGCCGGATTCCTGCCACAACCTGGATTCTCTGGCAGCCTTTTTATTAATATCAGAACAAAATTTTAAAAAACTTTCAAGAGCAAATTTTACAAATCTGTTTTCAGGTGTGTCTACTGTATCTGATTTTCGCACCGAATTTATTTTACGGGGCAGGGTTTTTAAACCATACTGTTGCAAATTATGTTTTGCAGGTAATTGAGTCCGATTACTGCCTGTAATTAGTTCTTTAATATTTGAATTTTTAAAACGCCTAATGTTTCTGATATCCTTTTGTTCAGAAATTTCTTTCCATTGGGTTATTGGTGAAGAAACAATACGATGTACCGATTCTGCAAATTCATCGGTTGCAATTACCGATTTAATAAAGGCAAATTTCTGATAAAGTGTCTCGTTATCCTTTACAAAATCTGTTTCAAAATTTTGCGATACCGGAGAGTTGGCCTGCATCAGCAAGTCGGTACATTTTTCGGTAATCAATTCAAGCATATCGCGATAATCGTTACGGTAATCTGCTTTTACAGACCTGACTTCAACGAATGCATTGCCAATTTCTTTATCTTCTTTTAATATGGGTAGCGTTAAGGTGCCAACATAGATATTAGGCGATATGGTTCCGAGATGCGTTTTGCGCGAATGAGGCTGTACAATCTGATCTTTTGCTAACGAATAATCAGAATTATTCAACTCATAATCATAGGTAAACCCTTCGATCAATTGCCATTGTGCTTCTCCATTTTCCTCAGCATCCACACAATCAAAAAGCGTGTTTTCAATCTTTTCATCAATGGTTAATTCCAAACCTCTTACTATATGGTCCAGGTATATTTTAATTGATTTTAATTGACTCATCGTTTATTTTTTAGCGTCAATGAGTTGTTTCAACTGAGCTTTGCTTGGCATAACAAGTTCGTATTTGCTTGCAAAAATCTGTTCGTTATTTTCGGGCAAGGTTATTTCTACCAGCGTATCTTTTTTATCCTTACATAAAATAATTCCAATGGTTTTATTCTCATCATCCAATTTTACAAATCGGTCGTAATAGTTTACATACATCTGCATTTGACCCAAATCCTGATGTTTCAACTTTCCTATCTTGATATCGATAAGAACAAAACATTTTAGCAAGCGATTATAAAACACCAAATCAACTCTAAAGTGTTCTTCATCAAATGTAAAGCGAACCTGACGACCTACAAAAGTGAAACCCTTTCCCAACTCAAGTAAAAAATGCTCCAGTTTATTAATTAAAGCATTCTCCAAATCTGTTTCATTATATACTTGTGATTCAGGCAAATTTAGAAATTCAAGAACGTACGGATCTTTAATTATGTCGCTTGCGGTTTCTACAATTTGACCATTTTGCGAAAACTTGAGTACTGTTTCCTTATCTTTGCTCAAACTCAGTCGCTCAAATAATGAGGAATTTATCTGGCGTGTTAATTCTCGTACACTCCAATTATTTGCGACAGTTTCATGCTCATAAAACGTTCGTTCATTTTCGTTTGAAATGCGCATCAGTTGCAGGTAATGTGTCCAACTGATACTTTGCGAAATCGGTGATTTCGCAAAGCGGTAGGTACTGTAAAATTTGCGAATAAGTTCAAGATTTCGCTTTGAATATCCTTTACCGAATTCACTTGTTAATTCTGTTGAAAGCTTATCAAGAATATACTCACCATAATTCGATTGTTCTTCCCCGTGTTGTTCTTCTTCTACAATGCGTTTGCCCAGTTCATAATACGTTTGAACCATTATTGCATTCACCGACCGTACAGCTCCTTGCTGTGCATCTCTGAGAAGTTGCTTTACCTGTTCAACAAACGAAGTAGTATTAAATTGAAGTTCTTCCATAATGTGAAACATTTCTATGCTTCTGCATAACTGGCAAAGCCATTCTCAATGGCACCTTTGTACATTCGTGTTATTTTTTCGAGCGATATTGGATATACTACTCCATCAGTCTTAAAATCAAAATCCTCTTTTGAAAAAACATCCTTTTCTATGTTTTCAATTTTTACTTTATCTAAACAAAAACCACCTAGAGTAATTAACACTGGACAAAGCTTACGGCGCGAGCCGTGAAGCTTTGGTAAAAGTTTTTGCATGATGGCAATATCAAGTTTTTCATCGGCACTTAAACCGCCATCAATTATTGTTAATTGATTAATCAGGCGAATAATTTCCGACGCACTTCGATAACCAAATTCAGCCCCTGTTTTCTTTAGTTGTTCAAAGAAGTTGACCAGTGTTTTATGTGTAGCTGTTAAATCCTGTTCTTCAAACTCTCTTTTTTCAGCCATTTTCAGGAAGCTTTGCGCCATGGACGCACCCTGAGTTTTAAGTTTATTCATATCAACATCCTTTTGGCTGGCAAAAAAGTTTTCTATTTCATCTTTCGTTACCCTGAATTCTATGGCATTAGCACGGTCGAGTACCTTAGGGCTAAACATATAGGTAGTTTCATCGATATTTACTGTCCCTATTATAAACAAGTTAGAGGGTAATGCAAGCTTTGCCGGAACGCCATTATTAATAGTTCCTTCAGCAAAAAGTGAAATCTCACCTTTTGACTCCATTACACTTAAAAAGTCGGCAAAGTATCGTTCCACATGGCTCAGATTCATTTCGTCAAGAATCAAAAAATATGGCAATTCAGGATGTTTGTTTGCCTGTATTATTACATCCAATGCTCCATTGTCGGGTTTAATGTAATCGTCTGGCTTTAATGCGTTAGGATAGCCAAGTAAAGGTTCACGATTGGTCCAGTCAGCGCCAACAGGAACAATGCAATATTGGCTGTTGTCTTGGCAAATCCACTGAGCAAAAGCCTGAGCCAGTTTGGTTTTTCCAGAACCGGAAAGGCCGGAAAGAATTACAAAGGGTTTTGTGATAAGAGAAGCTATAAAACGCGTAACAAGTATGGGATTTAATATTAAACCCGATTTGTTTAATTTATCTTTAAAGTCATTCATTTTAAATTCGGGAGAAGCAATTAATTCAACTTTCTCATAGATATTAATATTCAAATATAATTTTATTAATTCGTTCAAATCACTATCAATAATTCCTGCACTTGGTAACTTTTCAACGCTATATACTTTATAAACATATGAAGCACCATACCTGTCAGGTTTTCCTAAATTATTTTCATTAAAGTATTCTAAAATCGTTTGGGGATGCTGAATATCCCAACTTTCACTAGGAATATTTGTCTCGCTTATGCCATAAGCAAGTATCAATTTGGACAATTCTTTGTAATACAGATATACAGGATAAATTCCATTGCTTGTCGTATTTGGATATTTCAATAATGAAATCCAGGGGATTCTCGCTTGGTTACCTTGTCCAAAACTTATTTTGCAATCAAGACCTTTTATCTTTTTTGGATAGTGAGAAGTTTTTAAATCTCCTACTTTTGCTTGTTCTAAAAATCGCAATAATGTTGGATAAACATTATCCTTATTAAACACATTAAATCCATTAATCTCTAGTAATTTGAAACATTCAGTATTTAAACCTCCTTCAAATTTCTCGCGGTCTAATTCATGCCCATTTCTGAAAATATTTGCATAAGAAACTACAAGTTTTGGAGGTAATAACTCATTTTTATAAAATACATCATAAGTACTTGAATGAGCATTGGGAGGAATTCCTTCTTTCAAAATCTTTTCAGCACCTTTGATTAAATCTTCTCTAGTAATGTTTGCAGGTATACTCATGATTAGTGTTTTATAATCTACTTTTTTATTGAAACAATCAAATCTTTAATATCCACATCCCATATGTTAGCAATCTCGGTAAATACTTCAAGTCTTGGTTGTTGCCTGTTTTGCACATATGAGTTTACCATGTTGTAACTCTTTCCCAATTTCTCCGCTAACCAAGTCTGTTTGATGCCCTTCTCTTCAAGCACGGCTTTAATTCGATTCATTTCTGTCAAATTATTTGCCTCTAAATTATGTAATTATCTCAAATTACAAGATATAATTATCAAGTTATTCTGTATAGGGTAGACGAGATTGCACTCTTTTGCAAATTTTGGTTTGTGCGTCAGCCTGTGCGATTTGCAAATGTGTGCAATGTGCATTGGCTTTCATATTTTTTTTAGTTCTCTATTCATTGTCCTGGGCTTTTTTTAGCAATTACCCCCAACAACTATACACACGCCTTGCGTCTGTATTTATTTTGCATGCGGCATTGCCGGTTTGTTTGTTTGGAGTAAAATTAGCAAATTGTTTGCATTGTTGCACCAGTACCAATTATTTATCCGGCGTGCAGGCACAGAAAACGGCTTGAACAAAATAACAGGGGCATGGGCCGTGTTTTACAGGATTGTTTACCTTTATTCCATAAACAAAAACCAGGGGACATGAAAAAATACCTGCTTTCGGTGATCTTATGCACCTTCCTGCTGCCGCTCAGCGCCCAGGACACCTTTTCCATTGTGGCGGTGGACACCCTCAACGGTCAGATCGGCAGCGCCGGTGCCAGCTGCATCGACAACAACGACATTGCCGGCGGGGCCATCATCATCAGCGATATCATTCCCGGCCGCGGGGCCATACACACCCAATCCTACTGGATTCCGGCCAACCAGCTGAATGCACATAACCGCATGCTGCTGGGCGACAGTCCGGATGAAATCATTGCCTGGCTCGAGGCCAATGATGCGCAGGGACAGCCTGCAAAAAGGCAATACGGCATTGTCGATACCGACAGCGATGGCCATCCCCGGTCGGCGGCCTTCACTGGCGCGGCCTGCATGGACTGGAAAGGACATATTGCGGGTGTCAACTACAGCATTCAGGGCAATATCCTGCTTGGCCAACACATCATCGATTCCATCGAAGCCGGTTTCCTGCATACCGAAGGTACACTGGCCGACAAGCTCATGGCTGCCCTGCAGGGAGCCAATGTGCCGGGAGCCGACTCACGCTGCCTGAGCGAAGGGGTTTCGTCGCTCTCTGCCTTTCTGAGGCTTGCCAATCCCGATGACGATCCTGATAGCCTTTACCTCGATCTGAATGTGGCCGAAACACCTTTTGGCGTTGAGCCCATCACCGCACTCCAGGAATTATACGATGAATGGAAGCAGCTTACCGGCCTTCGCGAAAAGCAACAGCCTGTCCGCTGGCAACTCACGCAAAATCCTGCTGAGGCTAATTGTCGCTTAATCAATAAACTACCCACGAACGAAGCTTTTTCACTGGTGGTTTATCAGGCAACAGGGCAGGCCGTGCTCCGGACCACGGTCAGCGGACAGTCATTCTCCTTTGCGGTGGCCCATTGGCCTGCCGGGCTTTACCTGATCACCCTGAGCAACGCTGATGGTTATTGCCAGACCCTGAAAATGATGCTTAAATAATCTTTTGGCATCGGAGCGATTGTGCTACTTTTGTGCTGCATTCTGTAACAACCTTAATGAATACTATGCCTGAGTCAATGATGAAACTATTCCGTTTGTTTATAATCACCATGGCTTTCGGGGCTTCGGCGCTGATGCTGAACAGCTGTGGCTGTGTGATTGGTAAAGGGCCTGTTGCCCGTGTCGAACGCGCCATCGAACCAGCAACACAGCTGGTGATTGATGTGCCTGCCGAGGTGATCCTGTCGCAGACTGACAAGCCCCTGCTGGCCATAACCACCCATCCAAACCTGCAACAATACATCAAAGTGAGCCGGAGCGGCGATAAAATCACCCTGAAGTCGTCGCGCTGCATCGAAAATGCAGGCAATGTCATCATCGAGCTGGGGATGCCCGATTTTACTTCGCTGAACATCAAGGTTCCCGCCAAGGTGCGTACGGCTGGCAAACGCATCGATGTTGAGAAATTCGAGCTGAATGTGGGCGATGCCCTTGCCGTCAGCCTCAACATTTCCACCATCGACATGGTCGTCAATATGTCTGGTCCGGCCAACCTGATGCTGAATGGGTTCTCGCGCTCACTGCGCCTCAGCCAGCAGGGCAAGGGACAGGTGAGGGCCATCGGATTTCCCGTATCCACGGCCGAATGCATCCTGAAAGGTCCCGGCATCACCCAGCTGCAGGTGCAGAAAACGCTGCAGGCCGAGGTGGCCGGGGGAACCCTGCTGGAATACCTGGGGGCTCCCGGAATCAAAACCACGATCAGCGGCGAAGGAAAAGTCACTCAGCTCAAATAGGCTGATGGTATAATAATCCGGAGAAAACAGCGTTAGCCTTTCCATGAAGCACAACCTACACTTAATGAGATATTCCCGTTTGCTTGTTGCAATTTTCGCCCTGCTGATGCCACAGCTTCAGCTCAGCGCACAGATTGGCGGTCGCGGCGTGTACGACTTTGTCAATGCACCGGTAACGGCAAGGGTAGCGGCCCTTGGCGGACTGGCAGCACCCATTGACGATGGCGACATCAACCTTGCCCTGTTCAATCCGGCCCTCATCAACGCCTCGATGAGCAATCAACTCAACCTCTCCTATGTGGATTATTATGCCGACATCAACTTTGGCTCGGTGCAGTATGCCCATGATTTCAACAAGATAGGCAGTTTTGCAGCCGGCTTGCAGTATTATAACTATGGCAGCTTCGATTATGCCGACGAAGGCGGTAACCGCGACGGACAGTTTTCGGCTGCCGATTATGTGTTTGTGTTGGGCTGGGGCCGCCAGCTCGACTCGAGCTTCTCGATAGGCGCCAACGCGAAATTCATTGGTTCGGCCTACGAATCGTACAATTCATACGGCTTGGCCGTTGATGTGGCTGGAACCTACCGCACCCGCTCAGGCTGGCTGATGTCGTTAACCGCCCGCAATATAGGCCGCGAAATGAAATCCTTTCTGCCCGGAGAAGCCTCAGCAATGCCTTTCTCGATGCAGTTTGGTGTTTCGAAACGCCTCGATCACGTGCCTTTCAGGGTGATGGTGATCTACGATCAGCTGCAGCGCTGGGATTTAACCTATGAATCGAGCTACAACAACAGCAACACCGACCCCATCAGCGGAGATAAAAATACCAAAGCAGGTTTCGAGAAATTCGGCGATCAGCTGATGCGCCATATGCTTGTCGGCGGCGAGTTTTACATCGGCAAAAACCTCAGCCTGCGCGCCAGCTACAACTACCGCCGCAGGCAGGAGATGAAACTTACCGACCGCGCCGGAATGGTAGGCTTCAGCTGGGGGTTAGGCATCCGGATCAGCAAATTCAACATCAGCTATGCGCGTGCCGCTTACCATATCATCGGTTCACCAAACTACCTCACCATCACCACAAACCTGAACAGCTTCAGCCGGAAATAGGCCGTGGAAGAGTTGTTTGAAGGGGATTTCCGAGCACAACAAGCCGCGATGGCTGCGCAGCTGCTTTTTGCGCAACAATATTTCATCAGTCGGCCAATGCGTTGTACATTTGCCACGCGACAAAAAGCAATGAGCCCATGTATCTGCAACGTTTAAGCCTAAACAATTTCAAGAACTACGCCGAAGCTGAGATGCAGTTTTCGGATAAGATCAATTGTTTTATCGGCAACAACGGCGCGGGCAAAACCAACATCCTCGATGCCATCTATTACCTTTCTTTCTGCAAGAGCTATTTCAATGCGGTTGACCAGCAAAATATCCGCCACGACGAAGCTTTTTTCAGCATCCACGGCTATTACCGGTCCAATGGCAACGAAGCAGATCAGGTAAGCTGCATCCAGCGCAGAAACCAGAAGAAACAGTTTAGGCTGAACAAGAAGGAGTATGAGCGATTGGCCGACCACATCGGGAAGATTCCGCTGGTGATGATTTCGCCTTACGACCGCGACCTGATCAACGAAGGCAGCGAGGTGAGGCGCAAATTTATCGACGGGGTTATTGCCCAGTTCGATCCGGTGTACCTGAATGAGCTGATCAGCTACAACAAGGCCTTGTTGCAGCGGAACACCCTGCTCAGGCAGTTTGCCGAACGCCACCAGTTCGACAGGGAGTTGCTCCGGATGTACGACCAGCAGCTGGAGCAGGCGGCAGCGGTGATTTACGGCCGCAGGGCTGCTTTCCTTGACAATTTTGTTCCGCTGTTTACGCATTATTACGCCTTTGTATCGGGAGGAAAAGAGGAAGTCGATATCGTGTATGAGTCGGGGCTGCACCAGGCCAGACTCGGGCAATTGCTCGAAGCCGCCGTTGAACGCGACAGGCTGGCACGATTCACCACCGTCGGCATTCACAAGGACGACCTTGATTTGCGCATTGCCGGCTTTCCGCTCAAGAAATTTGGTTCGCAGGGGCAGCAAAAGTCCTTCGTAATCGCCATCAAGCTGGCACAGTTCGATTACACGCGCAACATCATGCAGGCCAAGCCGGTACTGCTTTTCGATGATATTTTCGATAAGCTCGACGACAACAGGGTGGAGCAACTGATCAGGCTGGTGAGCAACAACAGCTTCGGGCAGGTGTTTATCACCGACACCCAGCGTCAGCGCATCGAACGGCTGTTTAGGTCAGCCGACATCGACCACCGGATTTTTGAAGTTGAAGCCGGGCGGGTGGCGGAGGCATAAGGGCGCTGCCGTATTGTTGAAATCTCCTCCGCTGCCGGGATCGGCTTTCAGTGAAATTACCCTACCTTTGTGTGACCATGTCGACCCACAACGAACAACCCCTCGAAGGGGCCATCAAAGCCTTTCTGAGGTATTACAACCTCGAGCACCGCATCGATGAGATGAAACTCATCAACGGCTGGGAGTCGGTTGTCGGGCCAATGATTGCCAAACACACCATGGACCTGCATATCCAGCGGAAAACCCTGTACGTGAAACTCGATTCTGACGCCTTGCGCAATGAACTCAGCTATGCCAGATCCCTCGTGCTCAAAAACCTGAATGACATCGTTGGAACCACGGTGATCACCGACATTGTTTTCAGGTAAGTTATTGGTCAATAGGGCAGTACATCCGTAAAGTAAAAGCCGTTGTCGTATTGTTGTTCTTTTTCACGCGGATAGCTGTGATAGACTGTTTTCCCGTTTCTTACCCGCAGCGGGTGGCTGAAGATAGGGCCATCATAGACAAAGGTGTGAAACTCCCCGTTTTCGCCGCAGGGATCGATACCAGGTGGCAGGTCATTCAGAAATCCCGTGTCGTATTGTCTCCCGGCAAATGATTTATCGAGCAGCCGTGCATTCACACAGACCACAACGGCCCTGAAGCCTGCTCCGATCACCTCCCGGGCCAGCAGCGACGTATCCATTTTCCAGAGTGGAAATTCGGCAGTAAATCCGGCTTTCGCGAGTTGTTCCTCCCGGTAGCGGCGCAGGTCTTCGAGGTAAATATCACCGAAGACAGCGATCCGGTGCTGGTGTCCTTTATACTGATCCAGGGCAGCCTGCATCAGTTCGTTGTAGTGCTGCATCCCGCAGTTTTCGGGCAGACTGACTGTGTGCAGCGGCAAGCCGATGGCAGCGGCCTGACGTTCGAGCAGTGCCATGCGCACCCCGTGCATACTGATGCGGCCATCGGGGCTGCTCACCGTTGTCAGCAGCGCATTCACCGGACGGCCTTCGCGTTGCAGGAGCCAAAGGCTGTAGGCGGCGTCTTTTCCACTGCTCCAGTTGAGCAGCCTGACCGAAGCACTCAGGGCAGCCAATCGGATTATTTCACCGATTTCAAGGCTGTTCTGGCGGCTTCAATGGCCGGCTGAGCCGATATTTCGGCGCCCACAGCGCCTTTCATCCAAAGCTGTGGAATGATGCGTCCCTGGGTGAAAGCACGGTAAATTTCATCAGCAAACGGCTTGTCCTTGATGTGGTTGCCAAACTGAAACTCAATCAGTTGTCCGATCGGATAGGCCGGCAGATAGAGCGGATAATCAACCATATGCGAGTAGATGGCCAGGATGGGAGAGTCTTTGATGCCAAAAACGGGCGCGAAGTAGGCGTTCCATGTTTCGGTGGCGATTTTGATCACAGCGGCCTTCAGCTGTGCAGGTGTGGCATCGGGGTGGGCATACATCCAGCGCCACACATTGATGTCGACGAGCGACACGCCCATGATTTCGTAGTTCGACCAGAGGTTATCCAGTGCAGCCAGGTTTTTCGCCGTCTCGTCTGACTTGTCCATGCCAAGCAAGGCGAGGTCGCGTGCCTGAAACACAAAGGCGAGGGCTTCGGTGAAGGATGTGTTCGGAACGCCATTGAGCATATAATAGTCCACATCGTGCAGGCTGATGGTTTGTTCCACATTGTGCCCAAACTCATGCACGGCAATGTTGTATCCTTTGTAGTCCATGCCGTTGGCGCCGATGCGGGTACGCAGGCGTGATTTGTCTGACTTCATCTGGGCTCCCCAGGCATGTCCGGCACCGCGCGACGGGTCAACAATAATTTTCGAGGCGATGGAGCGGGCAGAATCGGCATTGAAACCAAGTTTCACGAGGATATTGGGCAAATCGGCTTCGACGGCTGCCTTGTTCGGATATTTTTCGTTCAGTAGCTTATCAATGGCAGTGATGTCGAGCGATGAACGGGTCTTGAAACCATCGTACCAGATGTCCCAGGGGTGCAGCTTGCGGCCCAGGCGTTTTTCGATGACCTTGCCAATTTCCTTTAATTCAGGGCTTTTCATCAGGTCTATGAAAATCTTTTCCACATCAGCAACAGGAATTTCCATCTCTTCGTCGAACTTCCGCTGGATATAATCCGGAAAATGAGGGGAGTAGGCGTCGATTTTCCGGGTAGCCCTGAACAGGCTTAACATATGGGCATACCTGGTGTCGGGTTCCGGCTTAAAGCTGACGGCCTGACCGTCTTTCATCAAAGTGTTGAGTGTCGGGTTCCACAGGTAGGCATCGCTGTTAATCACCTGTTCGGGAATTTCCTGGCTGATAATGCGCAGCATGGCCTGGTAAATCATGGTTTGCTTCACGAAACCATTTTTCATGGCATAATCCGATTTGATCTCGTCGCGCAGGCCCCAGTGGGTGATCAGCTTCATGTCGGCAGGGAAATAGGTTTTGCCGTTTTTATCGGTTAGCTTGCCCACATAAATGTTGTAATCGGAAATATAGGCATCGGCATTGGTCAGCTGTTGCTCATAATCCTGCAGCAGTTGAGCCGGAATACGCGATTTGAACACATCGCCCATGCGGGCATAGGCCCATTCTTCGCGGGTCCAGCTGGCGCCAAGACTGGTTTTCTCAGCCAGGCTGTAAAATGGAAAGTTCAATATGGTGATGAATGCCAGTTTGTTGGCAAACATATCATCGCTGAAGTGGGCTCCGGCGCTGTAGCCACCATAGATGCGGTCGATGGGCAGAATCTCGCCTTCGTCGACGTGGAGTGGCAGCTTGAGCCCGACATTGATGCTGTTGAAACTGCCATAGAGCAACTCGATATTATGCTGCATGCGGTTGAAGACATCGCGGCGCTCGTTTGCGTTTTTCACCGAATAGGTCCGGCACATATCGATGAAATCGGCTGCGCTGCCATCGGCCTCCTGCCAGAATGAAGCCGCCTGTGCCACCCCCTGCTCAATCCGTGCATGCTGATCGGGTGTTGCTGCCTGTTTCAGCCCGGCAACGAGTTTGTCAAGGTCGTTTTGCATAAGCACCGGTTTGGGAACGTTGTTGTGTTGTGCGCTTGCGGCCATCACTGCAATGAACAGGACAGCTGACAAAATTGTATTCTTCATTACGTTTCAATTTATGGGTTTTCACTGAATATTCATGCGTCGTGTGTTGCAAACATACTGAGGCGAAAAGCTGTTATCACGCGGCCTGCCCTCGAAACCGGCTCACCGGCTGGCTTTGGCACAACGGATTATGTGGATTGCCTGCGGTGACTGGCCTCAGCCTGTGCGCCCACAAAATTACATAAAAAGCAATGGAGAAAAGGCCGGTTGATGGCGCTTTAATTTAGGGCCTTACTTGACATAGAACGAAAGCAGTTTTGCGTCGCCGATAAACACCTCAAAGTGATCGTCGATGGCTGTTGGACCTACACCTGCTGGCGTCCCGGTGAAAATGAGGTCGCCCTGACGCAAGGTCACAAACTGCGAAACATAGGCAATGATGGTGTCGAAAGAGAAAATCATGTCGCGGCTATTGCCTTCCTGCCGTGTTTCGCCATTGATTTTCAGGCCAAAGGCAATGTTATTCAGGTCAGCGAAAGTAGCTTTGTCGAGGAAATGCCCCACGGGAGCAGAGGAATCAAAGGCTTTGGCAATTTCCCAGGGAAGGCCTTTCTTTTTGCATTCGTTCTGCAGGTCGCGTGCGGTGAAGTCGATGCCAACACCAATCTCCTGGTAATAGTCGGGCGCAAATTCCTTGTCGATGCATTTGCCATTCTTATTGATTTTCAGCACCAACTCCGTTTCGTAGTGGATGTCGGTGGAGAAATCGGGATAATAAAACGGGTTGTGTGGCAAGAGCAGTGCGGTGCTCGGCTTCATGAAGAACACAGGCTTTTCGGGAACGGGGTTGTTCAGCTCTTTGGCATGATCGACGTAGTTGCGTCCAATGCAAATGATTTTCATGGCTTATTTGTTTTTACTGTTTGTCAACGTCACTGAACCCATCCCCGACATCCGCAATTTGATGGTGGTGATGAGTTTTTTTGTAAACAAGGGAAAGTCACCTTTCATCATCCAGTCGTAATAGGAAGGATCTTTCGAAAATACATCTTCAACCGTCCTTCCTTTGTGTTTGCCAAAGTTAAACACTTCGACCTGATCGGTATTGTAGATAATTTGTCCGGCAAGGTCGGCAAACTGCTGTTGCATCGAAAAATCGTGCAGCGCCTTGATGTCGTTCACCACTGGGTGTTCAACAATGCCTTCACGGCCCTCGTAGTCAACACCCTGATACCTGTCGAGCTGGGCTTTGAGGATTTCGTAGGTGGCTGTGGTGTCGGCTTCCGCTGAATGGGCATCTTCGAGTTCTTTCTGGCAGAAAAAGCGGTAAGCGCCTTTGAGTGTGCGCGGTTCCATCTTCATGAAGATGTTTTGCACATCAACCACATGGCGGTTATTCAGGTCGAAGTCGGTGTCGCAGCGCAGGAACTCTTCCATGAGTACAGGAATATCAAACTTGATGGCATTGTAGCCCGACAGGTCACAGCCCGCCAGAAAGCGGATCAGCTCTTTGGCAACATCCTTGAAAAACGGCTTGTCTTTGAGGTCTTCGTCGGTGATGCCATGAATTTTTGTTGATTCGGGCGGTACAGGTATGCCCGGATTGATCCGCAGCGTTTTTTGTTCCTTGTTGCCATTGGGGTGCACCTTCAGTATGCTGATTTCGATGACCCTGTCGTTTGAAATGTTGAGGCCTGTGGTTTCGAGGTCGAAAAAGGCGATGGGGCGTTTCAGGTTAAGTTCCATAAAGCAAAATAAAAGGGTTGGAACTGGTCATTCCAACCCTGATCAGGTGTGTATTTGTTTAAATCTCACGCTGAGGATCGAAACCCTCGAGCAGTTCTTTGAGGCGTTTGAGGTACATGCCACCGAGTGCGCCATCAACAATGCGGTGGTCATAGGCCAGCGACAGGATCATGATGTGCCTGATGGCAATCACATCGCCATATTCGGTTTCAATCACAGCCGGCTGTTTGCGGATGGCACCAACAGCCAGAATAGCCACCTGGGGCTGGTTGATGATGGGTGTTCCGGTAAGGCTGTCGAACGACCCAAAATTGGTTATGGTAAAGGTGCCTCCCTGAATTTCATCGGGTTGCAATTTATTGGCCCTGGCTCTTGCGGCAAGGTCGTTCACGTTCTTGGTGATTCCGAGCAGGTTTTTCTCGTCAACATTTGTGATCACGGGAACAATCAGGTTGCCGTTGGGCAGGGCTGTTGCCATACCGATATGGATATTTTTCCGAAGGATCATATGGTAACCGTCGACTGAGGCGTTCACCTGCGGATATTCGCGCAGGGCTTTTGCTGCGGCTTCGAAGAAGATCGGGGTGTAGGTGATTTTTTGGTTTTCGCGCTTTTGGAAGCTGTCTTTCACCTTGTTGCGCCAGTTGACGATGTTGGTAACATCCACATCGATGAAAGAGGTCACATGGGGCGAAACCTGTTTCGACATCACCATATGGTCGGCAATGAGCCTGCGCATGCGGTCCATTTCGACGATGGTATCGCCGGCAGCGCTGACAAGGGCAGGAACTTCTGTCCTGGGAGCGGCAAATTTCGAAACCGGTGCAACGGCAGCTGGGGCAACGGCTTGCGCAGCAACCATGGGTGCTGATCCGCGATTGGCCAGGTAAGCCAGCACATCGTCTTTTGTCAGACGCCCTTCTTTGCCACTACCAGTGAGCTTGTCGAGCTCCTTGAACGGGATGTTTTCCTTGCGGGCAATGTTTTTTACCAGTGGGGAGTAGAAGCGGCCGGAGCCTGCTTCGTTTTCTACAACTGTCTCGACAGTTTCAACGGCTGCAGTGGCAACAACCGGCTCAGCACTGGCGATAACCGGTGCCGCTGCGGGTGCTTCTTCCTCTTCGCCTTCCATTTCGATGAAGGCAATCACCTTGCCAACAGCTACCACATCGCCTTCATTATATAAGCGTTTTATAATCTTTCCCTCAACAGGTGAAGGAATTTCGGAATCAACCTTATCGGTGGCTATCTCGACGATGGCATCGTCTTCATTCACCTGTTCGCCCTCGGCCTTCAGCCAGCGCGTAATGGTGGCTTCGATAACACTTTCACCAAGTTTTGGCATGATAAGTTCGAATGTTGCCATAATATATTTCTTTACAGTGGGTTAATTATCAAATAAATACTATTTCCTGCCCGTTTGTTCATTCAATTTGCAAAATTAGGCATAAATTTTTGAAAATAGAATTAATCTAAATTGAATAAAAAGTGCCTTTATGATGCGTGTTTCGTTCCTTTCAGAAGCGGGCCTTACATACAGATTTTTGTGTCGTGGGGATTGTGATGTTGTTAATGCAATTTTCAAAACCCATTCGCATAGAACACACTACTTCAGACAGACACAGCCAAACCCACCGCCTGAATCGCCCCTACGAAAAAAATGCGCATAAAATAAACGACCGAATTTAGGAAAGTTTTTTATTTTTGCTGTGTTATCATTTGGCAAAATCAACAAACAGATCACCATGGAAGAACAGGACAAGCAGGCCAGGAGAGAGGAATTGTTTTCGAGGTCGGTAAGGGCGGGAAAAAGGACATATTTTTTCGATGTGAAGTCTACCCGTGGCGAAGAACAGTATCTGACCATCACCGAAAGTAAAAGGCGGTTCGACAGTGAACAGGGCAAGTTCTTTTACGAGAAACACAAGCTCTTTCTGTATCGCGAGGATTTCGAAAAATTCATCAAAGGACTCAATGAGTCGATCGACTTCATTGAAACCGGAAAACTGCCTGATGATTATGGGGTGGAAAATGAACCAAAAGACAATATCGGATTTAGTTTTGAGGACCTCGATAAGCTCTGATATCAACAATTGGTTGCCCGTTAAGATGTTGCAAAGCTACCAAACGGTAGCTTTTGTTTTCTTCGGCCACTTAGGAAGGCGGTGTTGAAAACTTCGGGGAGTGAGCCTGTGAACGGGCACCGAAAAAATGTATTTTTGTTTGGCTTAGAAGTGTTGCTTTTGTTGTTACTGGATTGATTATCATAAATTATGGGTAAAGTTATTGCCGTTGCAAACCAAAAAGGCGGCGTTGGTAAAACCACCACTGCGATAAACCTGGCTGCCAGCCTTGCCGTTTTGGAGTTTAAAACATTGCTGCTCGATGCCGATCCGCAGGCCAATGCAACTTCGGGCGTGGGTTTTGACCCAAAGAACGTCAAAACAAGCATTTACGAATGTGTCATCGATGACCTTGATCCAAGAAACATCATCCTGGAGACGCAAACACCTTTTCTGCACCTGCTGCCGGCTCACATCGACCTTGTGGGCGCTGAGATCGAAATGATCAACCTTCCCGGACGCGAAAAAATGATGCGGAAAGCCGTTGATAAGGTCCGAGACCTCTATGATTTCATCATCATCGACTGCTCGCCTTCCCTGGGCCTGATCACTGTGAATGCCCTCACTGCAGCCAACTCGGTGATCATCCCTGTGCAATGCGAATATTTTGCCCTCGAAGGCCTCGGGAAACTGTTGAATACCATCAAGATTGTCCAGTCGAGGCTCAACCCCGAACTCGATATTGAAGGTATTTTGCTGACCATGTTTGATGCACGCCTGCGCTTGTCAAAGCAGGTTGTTGAAGAAGTAAAGACCCATTTCCAGCAAATGGTTTTCGATACCATCATCAACCGCAACACCAGGCTCAGCGAAGCGCCAAGCTACGGCGAAACCATCATCATGCATGATGCCACCAGCGTGGGTGCCGTCAATTACCTTAACCTGGCCAGGGAACTGCTGCAAAAAAACGGACTGACAGCAATTGCCAACGACGATAAACAAATGGAGACTGACAATGACGAATAACCCCAAACAAAAGAAACGCGGACTTGGGCGCGGCCTCGAAGCCATACTGCAAAGCCCTGACACCGATATTACATCCATTGATATCTCGGGAAATTATGTTGCCGGAGCCATTGCTGAACTCGAAATCAGCAAGATAGAAGCCAATCCCTTTCAGCCGCGGACCGGTTTCGATGATATGGCCCTGCGCGAACTGGCAGCTTCCATAAAGACACAGGGAATCATCCAGCCCGTAACCGTACGCAAGCTTGGATTCGATAAATACCAGCTCATCTCGGGCGAACGCAGGCTGCGTGCGTCCATCATGGCCGGACTCGAAGTAATCCCGGCATTTATCAGGGTAGCCAACGATGAGCAGATGCTCGAAATGGCCCTGATCGAAAATATTCACCGCGAAAGCCTGAACGCCATCGAGATTGCCATCTCGTATCAGCGGCTGCTCGACGAATGCGCGCTCACACAGGAAAAGCTGAGCGAACAGGTGGGCAAAAACCGCACCACCATCACCAATTACCTGCGCCTGCTTAAGCTGCCGCCCGAAGTGCAGATTGCCTTGCGCGACGGACATATCACCATGGGCCATGCCCGTGCCCTGATTAACCTCGAAGAGGATGCACGCCAGCTGATCATTCTGCAGCGCATCATCGAAGAAGAACTGAATGTACGCCAGGTGGAAGCCCTCGTTCGTCAGATCAACAATCCTGCCCCGGCAAAAAGTGATGCTGGCAAACAGGTTGTTCCTGAGCGGTTTAAAGAGGCTAAAAAGCGACTGATTCAGCTCCTTGACGCCAGGGTCGATATCAGACGCAATAGCAAGGGAAAAGGTGCGTTAATACTTAACTTCGATAACGATCAGGACTTTGACCGACTCATGGAACTGATTGAAAAATAAATCAATTTGGCCATGCGCTTCTGCCTGATGTGTTTGCTTTTGCTTGTGTTTATGCTCCCCCAGGGGACAGTCACTGCACAGGAAAAGGAAACCCTTGCTACGGCAGAGAAAAAGCCGCATTCACCACACAGGGCCACCCTCTATTCGATGATGCTTCCCGGTCTGGGTCAGGTCTACAACCACAAATACTGGAAAGTACCCGTAATCTATGCCGGCATCGGTGTGATCGGTTATGTGGGCATCACAAACCGCAACAACTACCTAAAGGCAAAGGAGGCATACATTTATGTTTCAAATGGGGAAGATTATCCCATCGATAACGACCTCGTGGGTAAATATCCTGCCGAAGACCTGATTGTGATCCGCGACTACTACCGGCGCAATATGGAACTCAGCTGGATTGTGATGGGCTTGTGGTACGCCCTCAATGTGATTGATGCCACTGTGGATGCCCATCTGTTCGACTATGATGTCGGCGAAAACCTCAGTGTGCACCTCGAACCTGTGCTGAATTTGCCCATGCAGCGAAGTGCGTTCGGTCCGGCTCCTGCGGCTGCAGGCCTGCAAATCAATGTCAGATTTTAATTTACGCGTATGAATACAGTCCGTATTGCCCTTATCGGCTATGGCCGGATGGGAAAAGAAGTGGAGAAAATGGCCATTAAACGTGGGCACACCATTGCCTGTGTTATCGATAATGAAGCGGATTGGGTTCAAAAGGCTTCTTTGCTCAACAATGCGGATGTAGCCATCGATTTCAGTCTGCCCCAGACAGCTGTCAGCAACATCAGGCGCTGTTTTGCAGCCAGCCTTCCCCTTGTTGAAGGTACAACAGGATGGAACAAGGACCTGGAAACAGTGATCAGTGAATGCAATGCAGCCAAGAAGACGCTATTTTATGCCCCGAACTTCAGCTTGGGCATGAACATCATGTTTCTGCTAAACAAACAGCTGGCCGGACTGCTGAACAGGACCAGCTACCGGGTATCACTCACCGAGTCACATCACATTCACAAACTCGATGCCCCCAGCGGAACAGCAGTTCAATTGCTTAACCAGCTTATTGCCGGTATTGAACGCTACAGCGGATGGGATTTTGAAGGCAAGCAGGGCGCTGACCAGATACCTGTGTCGGTCATTCGTGAAGGTGAAGTGCATGGCATTCATGAAGTTGTAGCCGACTCAGCGGAAGATATTATCAGCATCAGGCATGAAGCCAAAGGGCGGCAGGGGCTGGCGCTTGGCGCCGTGATGGCAGCTGAATTCCTTGTGGGTAAAAAGGGCGTCTTCACCATGGACGACCTGATGGAAGCCTTGCTCAGGGACTGATTCTAAATGATGGCGTAATCGCGGATACAACGTTTTCAGCGGCCATCAGACAGAAAAGCATACAAATGCCGCTGTAAGTGCTGGCGGATTATCAATGATTTACCATTGTGCTGTGTTAAGCTGTTATATCGCGGCTTAATACCCTTGCAAAGCCATTCAGCCTGATTTCCGAAAAATAAATATTTAACCTCTTCAGCAATTGTGTGTTGGGATTCTTAAACTAGTTAACTTTGCAAGGGTTGGCTGGTAGGAGAAGGGGAAACAGAGGTCGTTCATCCTTGCGAACCATACAATTCCGTTCTTTCATTTTAGATTTGAATCACATCAAAATATTGGATTTGAATAACAATCAGGGCTTTAACAGTGCGGCGTCAGCACTTTAATCACTGACACTACAAAATGAAAGCAATGTTTACCATGTTTACCCTTGCTTTTCTTTGCCTGGCGGGTGCAGCGCCGGCCCAGGAATGGTCGCAGTTGACGACCAATTATGACAGTTCGCTGTACAACCTTTATTTTGTAAATGCCGATGTGGGTTATGCCAGTGGTGATCATGGGAAGGTGTTGAAAACCATCAATGGAGGTAACAGTTGGGTGACGCTGAACACCGGAATAAACCAGGGCCTGGCCTCAATACACTTTGTGGATCCGATGGTTGGTTATGCTGCCAGTGGCTTTTACAACGACTATTGCAGCATGGTAAAAACAATTGATGGAGGCAATAGCTGGACCACTGTGAACACAGCTGCAGGAAAGACAGCAGGTGGCATGTGGTTTCTTGATGCAGAGCGGGGCTTTTATGCCTGGGCCGACGACCTTTTTGGCAGCAGCGTGATTGGACGGACCCTTGACGGCGGTGTCAGCTGGGATACGGTTTATTCAGGCAACGACTGGATCAGCTACTTTTATTTTGTTGATGAGAATACCGGTTTTGCGTCAGTGACAAATGGCGGCATGCTGAAAACCACTGATGGCGGTGCAAGCTGGTCTTTGAACGCTGTGCCCGGATCGTCGTGGAACTCAGGAATTTATTTTGTTGATGAGAACATTGGTTTCGTAGGCGGTGGTCCGCCAAACCCGGCTTACACCATGTACAAAACCACCGATGGCGGTCTTGGGTGGACACAGATTGAATCGGTACCCACCATGATCTTTAAGATTGACTTTGCAGATGCAAACGTCGGCTACGCCCTGACAGTTGGAACTTCAGGTGCAGGCACCCTGATTAAAACCGTTGATCAGGGAGAAACATGGCTTGCTGAAGAAACACCGGTTGATGATATTCGTGGAGTCTCTTTTCTGAACCCCAACCTGGGCTTTGCTGTTGGTGAAAATGGCGTTATTCTCCGCTACAACGACACCCAGAGTACTGGTAGCATTGAACAGGATCAGCTAAGTGTAAGTCCTGTTCCTGCAAGCGATTGGATTACGATAAGCCTGAAACGGAATTCCAATCCCATTAATTTACTTAAGATGTACAACACTACAGGTGCCCTGGTAAAATCAATGAGAATGGAAAATCAAGCGTTCAATCTGAGTGTAGGTGACTTGCCGGATGGGGTATATATCCTCGAAATTATGAGTGAAAATGGCTGGTCGAACAGGAAAATTGTGATCAGGCATTAAGCACGGCTACTGTTGCTGACAGAAGTGGGCAGTGGTTTTTTCAACTGAACACCGGATGAAAACGAAAGCTTACCTTTGCCATAACGGGTAGCCTAAGCAATACACAATGGAAGTCAACATAGCCGACAGTGCGTTTATCGAAAGCCTCACATTTGAACCGCTCAGCAGCGCCAACTGGCTTAAGTTTGAAGGCCTTTTTGGCGTACGGGGTGCTTGCGGAAACTGCTGGTGCATGTACTATCGGCGTTCAAAGGCTGAATTTACGGAAGGCAAATTTGATGATGGCAACAAGCTGGCCATGAAAGCCCTTGTGGATGCAGGCAAGCCCACCGGCATCCTGGGATTGTATGAGGGACGAGCCATTGCATGGTGTGCCCTTGCGCCGCGCGGGGACTTCATGAAACTGGAGAAATCGCGTGTGCACAAACGCATTGACAATCAGGTGGTCTGGTCGATTCCATGTTTTTTCATCGACAAACAATTCAGGCGTGCCGGAGTCTCGGTGGCCATGCTGAAAGCCGTCATCAGCTTTGCTAAAGCAACGCATATCTCCGTATTGGAAGCCTATCCAACCATACCCACAAAGGAACCTTTACCCGATTCATTTGCCTGGATAGGCTTATTTAAGTCATTTGAAAGGGCTGGTTTCAGTGTTGTCGACCGTAGGTCGAAAAACCGGCCGATGGTGCGTTATTATACCGTTGATGAGGTGAATATATCAACAAATCAACAATCAAAAACCTAAGCAAATGCAGAAAAGAGTCAAGCGTGCCTTGGTTGGCACAGCCATTGCCTTATTACTTCCAGCCTTGTTTTTCGGAGGCTATATGTGGAAAGCCAAAACAGAAGTGAAGAAGATGTCGCCACTTGAGACTGGTGAGGTCGCCCCGGGGATTTTTGCACTGAAAGATGCTTTTGTCAATATGTACCTCATCCGCGACGACAGCACCTATATCGCCATCGACGCCGGCAACAGCACACAGGGGACAGCCGCTGAACTGGCAAAGCTGGGAATAGCCGCTTCACAAGTCAAAGCCGTGTTTTTAACCCATACGGATGGCGATCATGTTGGGGCCCTGGCATTGTTTTCGCAAGCGAAAATTTATCTTTCTTCGCAGGAAGAGGAGATGATCGACGGAACAAAGTCGCGGTTTTTGATTTTCAAAAACCGCATCACCTTGGCTGATAAAGGCCTTGTCGGGGACCAACAGACCCTGTTGATTGGCAATATCCGTGTGAAAGGCTTGCTGACTCCCGGTCACACGCCAGGATCAATGTGTTTTCAGGTGAATGACAGTTGCTTATTTACGGGTGATGCCTTAAGCCTGAAGTTTGGCCATATGGACAAGTTCAATACATTTTTCAATATGGACACTGATAGGGCGATGCAATCAATGGCCAAACTGAAAAACCTTCACGACATTTCGTGGATATTTACGGCACATTATGGTTTGAGTCACAACTTTGCTGAAGCGGTCAGCGGACTTTGACAAACCGTTAAGCAAGGCGCAATGCAGTATTGAGTGAGGGCTGGGTGCTGCGAGCCGGCTGATAGAACATATTGGAATCGCGGGTGAAGTAGCCTTCGCCAATGTGTTGTGTCATGTACGATCCTGCCAATTTACATACCGTGCATGGTTTTAGCCGTCGTTAAATACTTATTTTTTGGTTAAGCATATAATATTGTGTACTTTTAAGCGAATATTCAATGCGATAGCAGATGAAAACAAAACTCATCAATTTAATCGATTTTGATAAGGTCAACATCTTGCTCGAAGGCTTCAACAAATCAACCGGATTTGTGACGGCCATCCTGGACTTGCGAGGGAATGTGTTGTCAAAATCGGGCTGGCGGCAGGTTTGCACCGATTTTCACAGGGTGCACCCTGAAACTTCAAAGCGTTGCACCATCAGTGATACAGTATTGGCAGGCAAGATGGAGGAAGGGGAAAAGTTTCATTATTATAAGTGTTTGAACGGATTGGTGGATGTGGCTGTGCCCATCGTCATCAAAGGTATTCATATTGCCAACCTGTTTACTGGTCAGTTTTTCTTCGAAGAACCAGACCGTGCCTATTTCGCAGAACAGGCCAGGAAATTCGGATTTGACGAAGCTTCATACTTCGAATCACTTGAAAAAGTGCCGGTTATCCCGATAGAAAAAGTGAGGGACGTGATGGAGTTTTTGTTGAATATGACCCTGATGATCAGCGAAATGACATTTCAGAAATTGGAGCAGATGGAGCTGAACACCGCTTTGCAAGAAAGTGAAGGACGCTACCGGTCATTCGTGACAGCCAGTTCCGACAGCGTTTACCGAATGAGCCCCGACTGGAAAATAATGTACACCCTTGATGGCCGGGGTTTCATTGCCGATACTGAAAAGCCAAACGCGAATTGGTTTCAGGAATACATTCCACCAACCGATCAGGAACAGGTGATGGCGGTTATTCAACAAGCGATACGAACCAAAAGTATATTTGAATTGGAACATCATGTATGGCGGGTTGATGGCGCCATTGGCTGGACTTTTTCGCGTGCAATTCCACGCCTGGATGCGCATGGCGAAATTTTTGAATGGTTCGGGGCTGCCAGCGATATTTCGGAACGGAAGCAAGCCGAAAAAGCCCTGCAACAGGCCAAAGAGTATGCCGAAAACCTGATCGCAACTGCCAATGTGATGATTGTTGGGCTCGACGCAACGGGCAAAATCAATGTTTTTAACGAAACTGCCGAACGGATTACTGGTTATACCCGCGCCGATCTGGCCGGGAAAAACTGGTTCGAAATACTTGTGCCCAGGAACAAGTACCCACAGGTTTGGGCTGAGTTCGAACGGCTGCTTCAAGGTGGTTTCCCACGGACTTTTGAGAACCCCATCCTCAGCAAAACGGGCGAGGAGCGGCAAATAAGCTGGCAAAACAACGAATTGAGAGAGGATGGCCAGATTTGCGGCACCATTTCGTTTGGCATTGATATTACCGACCAGAAACGGGCTGAAGTAAAACTTCAGGAGCAGCTCGATGAACTGACCCGCTGGCAAAAAGTTACACTTGGCCGCGAAGAACGCGTGCAAAAACTAAAGGACGAGGTAAACGAACTTCTTGCTTTACTGAATAAAACTGCACGGTATAAGTAAAAGTGTGAAACATGAGCAAATTGAATAAACCTAATGATTTAAGAGGCGACACTGGTTTTTTTGCAGGAGGTGGTGAAATGAGTCAAGTCATTCTCAAAAAAGACTGGTCGAAAACCCCGCTTGGCCCCATCGAAACATGGTCGCTGGGCTTGCGTACCGCTGTCAGCCTGGTTTTAAATTCTAATTTCCCCATCTCAATGGCCTGGGGCGAGCATCATACCCAGATTTACAATGACGGTTACTGGCCTATCTGCGGCGATAAACACCCGACGGCAATGGGCCAGGATTTTACTGAATGCTGGGCGTCGGCTTTCCCGGTTATTGGCGACGCATTCTGGAGCGCGTATGGAGGTAAAACAGCCTATCTCGAAGACCAGCGTATGTTTCTCGACCGCTTGGGTTACCTCGAAGAAACCTGTTTCACCTTCTCATTCAGCCCGATCCGTGATGAGAATGGGGCTGTTGCAGGCCTTTTTCATCCGGTAAACGAAACTACTTCAAAAATGCTGAGCCAGAGGCGGAGCAAAACACTTCGCGATCTGACCGCAATCGGCCTTGTTGCCAAGTCGTTTCAGGAAGCTATTGACCAAACGGTACAAATCCTGGCTTATGCTGTGTTTGATGTGCCTTTCGCACTTTTTTATCAAATCGGTACTGACGCACAGAAAGCACGGCTTGTTGGCAAGGTGGGATTGGATTCAGGATTTGCTGCCTGTCCCTCTGAAATTGATATTTCGCAGGGTAAATCCTTGTGGCCGCTGGCACAGGTTCAGGAAAGCGGATCCGCAATACTTATTAACGATTTAGCAGTCCGTATCCAAAATATGGTATGTGAACCTTATCCTGAGCCGGTAAAACAAGCCCGGCTCCTGCCACTTACCATACACGGACACAGCGATATTTCGGTGATCATGATTCTGGGAATAAGCCCGCGTTTGCCGGAAAATGAAGACTACCGGTCGTTTCATGAATTGCTGGCTTCCACCATCGGGAATGTGGTTTCCAGCGCTTTGTCCATCGAAGCGGAGAAGCGCCGGATTGAGGCGCTGGCCGAGCTCGACCGGGCAAAAACCATTTTCTTTTCGAACATCAGCCACGAATTCCGTACCCCGCTTACATTGATGCTTGGGCCACTTGAAGACGAACTGGCCGACAGCCATGAACCTTTGTCTGAATCGCGACGCGAACGTTTGGCAACTGCCCATCGCAACTCATTGCGCCTGCTGAAACTGGTCAATACCTTGCTCGATTACTCACTTATCGAAGCCGGAAGGATTAATGCACACTATCAACCCACAGATTTGGGGCTGTTCACTACGGAACTGGCCAGCATGTTCCAGCCAGCTACAAAAAAAGCGGGAATTGAATTGTTGGTTGATTGCCCTGCCCTGCCCGATAAGGTTTATATCGACCGCGAAATGTGGGAGAAAATCGTGCTTAACTTACTTTCAAACGCTTTCAAACATACTTTTACAGGCCAAATCCGGATTTCGCTTACCTGGAAAACCGATCAGGTCGAACTTACTGTTCAGGATTCAGGAGTTGGCATACCGCAAGAAGAACTATCCCATCTGTTCGAGCGTTTTCACCGGGTAAAAGGATCACGGTCGCGCACAGTTGAGGGAACCGGGATTGGGCTGGCGCTGGTTAAGGAACTGGCACAGCTTCATGGTGGCAGCGTTGAGGTGGAAAGCGAAACCGGAAAGGGCAGCACCTTCAGGATTACAGCGAAAACTGGCCGTGCACATTTGCCTGAAAGCCAAACTACGGAAGCATCAGCTACTGTTTCATATACACAATTACCGAAGACTTTTGCCGACGAAGCAACACGGCTGATCACAAAAAAAACCGGTTCTGCTATTGATTTAAGTAGGCCATTAACATTAAGTGCGGAAAATCGGGCACGCATAGTGTGGGCCGACGACAATGCCGATATGCGCGATTATGTGAGCCACCTGCTTGGCGAAGTTTATGAAGTTATTGCAGTTGCGGATGGTGCAGAAGCACTGGCTTTGACCAGGGAAACATTACCCGACCTTGTATTGACCGATGTGATGATGCCTGTGATGGACGGTTTTGAATTGTTGCGCGAACTTCGGGCGACGGAATCAACCAGGCAAATTCCGGTCATCTTTTTATCGGCAAGGGCTGGTGAGGAAGCAGCGGTTGGAGGACTCGAATCGGGGGCCGACGATTACCTCGTCAAGCCATTCACCGCACGGGAGCTTATGGCACGGGTAGCCACCCACATCAACCTGGCCAAACTCAGGCGTAGTTGGACTGCTGAGCAGGAATCTGTCGAAAAATTTAAGATTTCTGAAAGAAATAACCTCGAACAACTGGAGATGGCTGAAAAGTCGCGCCGCGCCCTTCTCGGAATCCTTGAAGATCAGCAGCAATCAGAAGAAGCCCTGCGGAAAAGCGAAAGTGAATTCCGCACCCTGGCCGAATCGATGCCACAAATTGTTTGGACAACCCGTGCCGATGGATGGAATATTTATTTCAACCAGCAATGGATGGATTATACCGGGATGACACTGGAAGAAAGCTATGGGCATGGCTGGAACAAGCCTTTCCATCCCGACGACCAGCAACGCGCCTGGGATGCCTGGCAAAACGCAGTGGATAACAATGGAACCTATTCCATTGAGGTCAGACTACGCAGGTTTGACGGGGAATACCGCTGGTGGCTGGTTCGTGGAATCCCTCAAATCAGCGAACAGGGCGAAATCCTCAAATGGTTCGGAACATGTACTGATATTGAAGATATTAAACAAACACAAAAAGCCTTATCTGAAAACGAAGAACTTTTACGACTGTCAACCGAATTGGCAAATGTTGCCGCCTGGGAATTCGATTTCACTACCAACTTGATGACCCGATCGAAAAATCACGACAGTTTATACGGACTTGAATTTCAGGAAAATTGGGAGTATGGTACGTTCCTGAACGCTACTCACCCCGATGACCGGGAACTCAGCAATGCCACCATTCAAAACTCAGTGGCTCCGGACGGGCCCGACAAATACAAATTCGACTTCAGGGTGATTTATCCTGACCAGACGGTGCACTGGCTTAACGTGATTGGCGAAGTGATCAAACGAAACGACAAGGGCGAAGGAACTTTGGTCCGAGGTTTTATTATCGACATTACCGACCGGAAACGTGCAGAAGAAGAATTGCGCATCTCGGAAGAAAAATTCTCCAACGCGTTTCATGTTGGTCCGGCCGGACTGACCATAACCCGAATTTCGGATGGAAAATTTCTGGAAGTCAACGATTCGTTCCTGAAAATGTTTGAATTTGAACGCGAAGATGTGATCGGCCACACTTCCATTGAGGTAAACATGCTTAGTCCCGAAGCCAGGTCAAGATTAATTAAAATGCAGCTGGAAACTGGCGGATTGCATAATGCTGAACTCGAAACCAAATCGAAAACGGGCAAAACAGTGCATCTGCTGTTTTCATCGAAACCAATTACGATCATGGGCGAAGATTGCCATGTAACCACTATGATCGACGTTACGGACCAGAAACAAATAGAGGAAGCCTTTAAAGAAACCGCAGCGAATCTTCGGTCTGTAATTGATAACCGCGAAGATTCCATCTGGTCGGTTGACCGTAACTTTAACTACATCATTTTCAACAAAACCTACGAAAATATAATTTACAATCTACATCAAATCAGGTTAAAAAAAGGCATGAACTCCAGAGATACCCTCAACGAAGCGGAGTTAAACTTCTGGGTACCTTTGTTTGAATCGGTTTTCGCGGGTGAATCGATCACATTTGAATTTTCTCATGTGATAAACGGAGAAACCCGCTATTTTCGAACTTCACTAAATCCTATTTATGAAGATGAAAATATTACCGGAGCAACAGGTTTAAGCATTGATATTACCGATATTAAGAAAGCCGAAAAAGCAGTTCAGGAAAGCGAAGAAAAATACCGCTCGATATACGAAAACAGTAGCGTGGCCATTTTATTAACTGCTCTGGATGGCACCATATTAACAGCCAATGATTTTGCCTGCCGGATTTTTGACCGGACTGAAAAAGAAATCTGCGAAGCCGGAAGAACCGGGTTGCTTGATTTGAGCGATCCGAGGCTCCCGCTAATGCTTGAAAAACGAAGAACAGAAGGTAAAGCAACCGGCGAACTGACTTTCCTAAAAAAAGACGGAACCAAATTTCCGGGCGAAATTTCATCGGTGGTGTTCACCGATCAGGAAGGGAACCAGCGCACCAGCATGGTGATCCGCGACCTGTCCGAACAGAAGAAAGCTGAACAGGAAATTGTTGCCCTTAACCAGTCGCTCGAACAAAAAGTGAAGGAAAGAACTGCCCAGCTGGAGGCTGTGAACAAAGAGCTTGAAACCTTTACCTACTCTGTTTCACACGACCTGAAAGCTCCTTTGCGCGGAATTGATGGTTTCAGCAGGCTGTTGCAGGATATTTATGGACCTGCAATGAATGATGAAGCCCAGTCATTTATTAAAACCATCAGGAGTTCGACTACCTTAATGAACCAACTTATCGATGACCTGCTGAACTATTCGCGACTTGAAAGAAGTCCTTTACGCATTGAAGCCATCAGAATCTCTGAAGTAATCGATACCATTGTCACTTTGAATAAAGCTGAGCTCGATGCGCATCAATTTAAATTCGAAACAGACAGTGGAGAAATCGTGCTGGCTGCTGACAGCAGGGCAATTACCATTGCATTGCGCAACGTGATTGAAAACGCCATTAAGTTCACAAAAAACAGGCCTAATCCGCGGGTGAAGGTTGTAGTCACCGACAATGAGCAATCGTGGGTTATCAGTGTGGCCGATAATGGCATCGGATTCAATATGAAATACCACCAACGTATCTTTGAAATCTTCCAGCGCCTTGAAAGGGCAGAGGACTTCCCGGGTACAGGCATAGGGCTGGCCATGGTATACAAAGCCATGCAGCGTATAAAGGGCCGTGTATGGGCCGAAAGTGCACCGGGCGAAGGTTCAGTTTTTTATCTCGAAATACCTAAACATGAATAATATGGAAATGGACAATTCAAACCTGCCAATCCTGGTTGTCGAAGACAACCCCATTGATTTGGAGCTAACGCTTCGTGCTTTTTCGCGTAAAAAACTGACCAATCCAATTCAAATAGCCAGGGATGGGGAAGAAGCATTGAAATTTGTGGAAAAATGGGAACAGGGAGAACCAACACCCGTGGTGATTCTGCTCGACCTGAATATGCCAAAAGTGAACGGACTTGAAGTGTTGGAGAAGATCAAGTCACATCCTGAATTTAAGACAATTCCGGTTGTAATTCTGACCACATCTTCTGAGTCGAACGACCTGCAGCGGGCGTATCAGCTGGGTGCAAACTCCTATATCGTCAAGCCGGTTGACTTTGAGAAGTTCCTTGAGGTTGCTGAAGTCATCGAATTGTACTGGCGCGTGATCAACAAACCTGCATAAATGGTGGTTCAGATCATGCTGGCCGGCATCGCAGGCAGAACAAACGGAGATACAATAGATTTTGACCGCTATGTCCTAATAAGCTTATTTTTGTCAACATATCAGGCATGCCCTGAATGGCAGGCTAAATCACAATTGACCGGGTAGCAAAGCATGCTTATACGTTCGATAATTCAGTATTCCAGAAAAGGCAACTCCAGAATGATTCTGGAATTCTGTTTGTTGCTGCTGATTATTGTGCTGTTCATGTTTGATTTCAGGATCAGCTACAATGAGATGGATGTTGTTCCCTATGCCAGGGCTGTATTTAATGACCAATGGTTGACCCACGACTGGTATCTGAACCTCAATATGCCCTACCGCTATTTTTTCAGCTATCCCGTTGGGTATTTTGCTGAGACTTTTGGTATCATCGAAACAATTAGTGCCGGAAGGCTGGTAACTTATGTGTTGATTGCAGTGCCGCTTCTGGGCTTGATTAATTCACTCAGAACCTTCTCAGACGGGTTTTTGTATTTTTTCGCGTTAATCCTTTTTTTTATGTTTTTCCGCAATGGAAGCGGCGCTGGTGAATGGATGGTCGGAGGTCTTGAAACGAAGGTTTTTGCCTACGGCTTTGCCCTGTTGGCAATGACCGCATTTCTGAAGAAACAACTATGGGCAGGGCAGGCCTTTGCCGGCCTGGCCTTGTCGTTCCACTTATTGGTCGGAATTTACAGCCTCTTCTGCCTGCTGCCGGTCCTGTATGTGTATCAACGCGAAGCGAAAGACTTTTACGTGAAATTTTTCCGGACACTGCCTTTGTTTCTGATTACTGCTGCAGTCGGTATTTTTTCAATTGCCAACGAACTCTTTTTTAGTGAAGGTGGTTCTTCGCAACTGGGTTGGGATTTTTATGTGAACATCAGGGTCCCTCACCACACACTTCCGGCTGCGTTCAATGTGGAAAAGTGGATCAAATTGGGTGTCTTTGCTGCACTAAACCTCCTGTTCCTACTGAAATCGAAGAAACAACTCATCAGGTTGATTGCATCATATGCGCTTTTCTCATTCATTATCAGTCTGGTAGGAATAGGTGTTTTCTTCTTTCATAGTTCAGGCCATTATTTCAAATATTATTTTTTCCGGTTTGGCGACATCATGCTGCCCTTGTTGAGCTTGCTGCTGCTGGTGGCATATCTCTGCGAAACACAGGCTTCGTTTATCCGGAAATGGAAAAAACAACTACAGCTTGCAGTTATGGTTGTTTCGGTGATCATCCTGATCCCTTTTGCACGCACCTTTATCACTGATTTCAGCACTTCAGCAGAGCAGGTTAAAGCAAGGACCTCCGGCGATGCCGCGCTGGAAACCTGGGTAAAGACAAATGTTTCGAAGTCGGCTGAAATCATCACCCAACCCGATGATGACTTCTTTTACATCAATTACGAGCGGCCTTTGTTTGTGAGCTGGAAACATTCACCCCAAAACAATACCGACATTATGGAATGGCACAGGCGTTTAGTCCTGCTGAACCGGGGACAGGAATTCAGCAAGGTGAACCAGTTTAAGCAGAACTATGTTCAACTGACTGAGACTGAAATTCTGGCCATTGCCAATACCTATCCTTCTGTTGCTTATATCATTATGCCCGATACCATTGCCTTGAAATTGCCCGTTGCCTTCAAAACAGATAAATCTGTCCTGTATAAAGTGAACAGGCTGGATGACCGGTTGATTAAATAAGGCTTGAAAGAAACAATACGAAATACCATGATTAAACACATCGTTTGTTGGAGGCTTAAAGAAACCGCCCACGGAAATACCGGTATGCAAAACGCAAGGATTATCAAGGAAAAAATTGAAGCCTTATCGGGGAAAATACCGGGAATGCTGCACATAGAAGTTGGAATCGACTTTTCGAAAACTGATAACAGCAGCGACATTGTGTTATACAGTGAGTTTGCCACCAAAGCCGACCTGGAAGCATATCAGCTTCATCCCGATCACCAGGCCATCATGCCGTTTATTCTTGAGGCCCGCGCCGAAAGACGACTCATCGATTATGAAACATGACCTATAGGTAATCGGGTTGCATCGGTTTTACTCATTTTCCTTCAGCGCCTTTGGTAACGGCATACATCACGTAGACCAAAAACCTTAGTCTTGTTTCAATCATGCCGGCAGTTTCCAAAATGCATATATTTGGTCAGCAATTCAGCAATAACAAAGGCATGCATAAACATACGCTACTGACCTTACTTTCCTTTTCGCTGCTTGTCGGGTCGCTTCGTGCACAACCTGACACTTCAACCTACTTTCAGGGATACACTGAAGCTGTCAGCGGTACACGTTTCACCTACCACTCACCTTTCAGCGATGCCAGTCTGTCGCTTTTGCTACGTGGGCAGGAAAGTTTTGAACCCATCAGCTGGAAAACGGAAATTGTTCCGCTTTCATACCAGGCTTCGGAAGCCACCTTCATCTGGCTATTTGCCATGGATGTGACAGCAGATCCGGTTCGTTTTCTGTTATGTGTCAATGAGATTCCAATCCTTGAATTCAGCAGTGCCGCAACGAGTGAAAAAGGCAGGCGTGTGCTTGCCGGGCGCGATGGTGCCGAATTGTGCCTTGATGTGACGATGCTTGATAAATATGGTGACCAAATGGGTTTTGCAACACTGAAGCTACCAGTCAGCTTGCTGCATAAAGGCGAACCAAACCTGATCACTGTTTCCACACAAACCGCCAACAACAATGCCTGGTTGATGACTTATAAAACCCGGGTGGAAGAATCGGTTGACATCTATCAGCATATGGTTGTGGTGAAAGATAAGGACCGGCTGCTGCACGCCCTAAGCGTTGATTTTATTCACATCGGCCCGGAAGCTGATGCAGAAGTGCGAATCGGTGAAATCAGCGCCCAAACAAGGCTTAAGTCCGGATTGAACAAACTGGAAATGAATATGCCCATGGTTAAGGAACCAACAGCTTATGAGGCACATATCAGGGTAGGGGACACAGAACCCATTGTACGCAGCTGTACCCTGAAACCTGTCAGGGAATGGGAAATATACCTTGTTCAGCACACGCATACCGACATTGGCTACACCCGCCCTCAAACGGAGATTCTGCCCGAACACCTGCGGTATATAGACGATGCCCTTGATTTTTGCGACCTGACCGACCACTTTCCTGATGAGGCTAAATTTCGCTGGACCTGTGAAACTTCATGGTCGGTGAGGGAATACCTCAGGTGCCGGCCAAAAGCCCAGACAGCGCGCTTGCTCAGGCGCATTGCCGAAGGCAGGATTGAAGTCACGGCCATGTTTCTGAATTATAGTGAAATAGTTGATGAACAAGCGCTTGCTGCACAAACGGCTTATCTGGCTGAACTGGATAATTATGGGATAAAGCCTGTGACAGCCATGCAAAACGATGTGAATGGCATCGGATGGTGCCTGGTCGACTATTTTAACAGCTGTGGGGTGAAATACCTCAATATGGGTCTGCATGCCCACCGCGCACAGAAACCATTCGACAAACCAACTGCTTTCTGGTGGCTTTCACCCTCAGGCAACAGGATACTGGCCTACCGCGGCGAGCACTATCAGCACGCAAACGAACTGGGTCTGACAAGCGGACAGGCCGATGTGATCAGAACAAAGTTGTCGCGTTACCTGACTATGCTCGAGGAGAATGGATATTCTTTTAACAGGGTGGCACTGCAATATTCGGGTTACATCACCGACAATGCGCCGCCATCGGCCAAAGCATGCGAGCTGATCAGGGACTGGAACGAAAAATATGCCTGGCCCCGCCTGCGCTCGGCTGTTGCAAGTGAGTTTCCGGAGTATCTTGAAAAAAACCATGCTAAAGCGCTCGACGAGCTTCAGGTAGCCTGGCCCGACTGGTGGTCAGATGGAGTTGCCTCTGCTGCCAACGAAACTGCCTTTGTCCGGAAAACCCAGTATGAGATCACGGCCATCAATGCCATACTGTCTATGGTTAAAATGAGTGGATTGGAAATGCCCCTAAATTATCGGAGCGATTCGGAAGAAATCTATGACAAGCTGCTGTTTTATGATGAGCATACCTACGGCTCGGCCGAAAGCGTCACTGATCCCCTTACACAAAATTCTATCGATCAGTGGTCAATGAAGTCGGCTTACGCATGGGAGGCAAGTAAACGGACGCAGGCATTTGCCGAAAAAACCATGGCATTTATTGAGCCGGGCCTGGTGAGCGGCAACAAACCTGTTATTGCGGTATTCAACACATTAAACTGGCAACGTTCGGGAATGGTGAAGTTGTTTCTGCGTTTTGAGGCAGTGCCAGAAGGGGTGCCTTTTACGGTTACCGATGCCAATGGCAAGGAGGTGGCCTGCGTGCGGTATGAGCGCCGGCAGGAAGGAATATACTATGGCCTTTGGGTCGACAGTATTCCGGCAATGGGCTATAAAACGCTGATGGTGAATATTGGCAAAACGCCTGCAGAACCCTTGAGCAATGAGCAGCAATTGCTCGAAAACCAGTATTACCGCCTGACCGTGGATGTATCAAAAGGCTTAATTACCCATATTTTCGACAAAGAACTTCAGCGCGATCTTGTCGATCAGGCTGACACACTGAGCCTGGGACAACTGGTTTATGAGAGACTCAACAACCGGCATGAGCTCGAACGCCTGACCAATACCAACAGGGATACGGTTTATGTGCCCCTGAAAGGATCACGGGAAACCATGCGAAACCTGACCATCCGGCGGCTGCAGCAGGGCCTTGTCTACAGCAGCATGTTTCTGCATGGTGCGCTGCCGGCTTGCGCCGATGAAAAGGGAATCAACATTGAAATCAGGTTGTATCATAAGTCGAAGAAAATCGAACTCCTGTACAGCATGATCAAACGCGAAGTGACTGATGCGGAAGCACTTTATGTGGCTTTTCCATTTAAACTTGATGAGGGTAAACTGGCATTTGAGGTACAGGGTGGCGTGGTGATGCCTGGCGACAACCAGCTCGAAGGAAGCTCCTCCGACTGGAACGCCATACAGCATTTTGCTGTTGTAAGAAACAAACAGGCACAAATCATTTTTACCAGCAATGAGGTTCCATTAGTACAATTTGGCGATATAAACACCGGTCATTATTATTACAGGCTCAAGCCCAAATCAAACCATATTTTCTCATGGGTGCTCAACAACTACTGGGTCACCAACTTCAAGGCCAGCCAGGAAGGTGAGTTGCGGTGGACCTACAGCCTCACTTCAGCTGCTGATTGTTCCGATGTAGCTGCAACCAGGTTTGGTTGGGGCGAGGCAATGCCCATGTTGGCGCGCATATTGATGCCGGCTTCGGGAACTGATGAGCCTCAACTTGTTGATCAGGGATTTCTGACCGTCAAGCCTGATAATTTATTGCTTGTACAGGCAATACCTGCAAAGAATGGTGATGGCGTTGTTTTGATGATCCGTGAACTTTCGGGCATCGCAACCAGCATCAAGGTGACTGAGCTGACAAAAATAAAACTGAAATCGGTGCTTGAGGTCAATATCCTTGAGAAAGCAATCAGCAAGCCATTAACACAGCTGGATTTCAAGCCATTTGAAACAAAAAGTATCAAACTTACGCTTTGAAAATATTTATGTTAAGTGCTGCTTGAATGCTACTTAATGATCAGTTTGCTGCTAAGGGTTTTTTGTTGACTTACCATATTCACCAGGTAAAAGCCTGGCTGAAGTTCGCTGACATCAATGTTGTAATGCTGCTGCCCGTTTAGGTGTTCGTTATGAACACATCTTCCACCGGCATCAATGATGCTGAGGTGCAGAGGGCCATCTTCAGCGGAATCAAGGCTAAGCCAAAAAGCATTGTGTGCAGGATTTGGATAAATGCTCAGTGATTGATCTGCGGCAGTCTTTGCCGTTCCTGTGATATAGGTGTTTTGTGCAAAGCGGGCATTGTCGCAAACTATTTCTGAAACATTGTCGGGCACAAAGCCGGTAACAAATGAATTTGTCCGGGTGCTGAAGACAATCATTTGCTGAATGAAAGCAGTATCGAAAGCCACAACCATCATATTGCCGGTATTCTGATCATAGGACGATGAGCCGGCAAGGTAATAGGGAAAGCCAGCAAGCAAGCCCCTGTTGCTGACCTCGCCGCTGAGTCCGTCGATATCAACGATATAATTGCCTGTGTAGTTGCCCATCTCATCGAAAGTGGCATTCATGGCAAAAATAGTATTGCTCACATTGTCGTATTGCACACTGGTGATGTTGCCGAAGGGAGAAGGAAGATTCAGGATGGTTTTCTCAAATGAGAACACTTCGCTTCTGACCGCGATGGCAAACAGGCAATAATTACTGTTACCGTCGGGCCCGACATAATACAACACACCATCATTTGAATTAAAGCCGATGGCGTCGACGACCAAACCCATAAGTCCTGGCTCTGCAATGGCGCCAATAATGGTATCGGTTCCAGCTTCAATATTAAACTCCTCAACGTATATAAATCCTTCAGTATCAGAAGTGAGCGTGTAAATTAGTCCTGTGCTCATGTCGATTTCACTGATGTTTGAGAAGGCCGAAAAGGCATTGTAAGAAAGTGTATTTGTCTGGCTGTCAAACCCAAGCAAGGTATTCGACTGATCAATGATGCCGTTGAGGTAATAATGGCTGTTGTAGGCATTAAAGGCAGAAGTGGTTAACAAATAGCCATCCAGCGCAGTAGGGAAGACCTCAATGCTTCCGGGTTCCAGTGCCTGCCATTTCACCAGGTCAATTTTGCCTGATTCCTGGTTTACGGCTGCACCTATAAGGTTTATTTGTGCCCGGCCTGTATTCATGCATAAGGCAGCTGCGAGCAGGAACAATAATTTCATTTTCATAGTTCGGCTTTTTTCCTGAAACAACTATATGCCGTCATTTGTTCTGTTAAATTGAATTTTATCCAGATTCATTCCTGTTTCAAAGGTACCGGTTTTTAAGCTTTCTAAGCTGAAAAAGGCTTCCAAAAAGCAAGCGAATTTTTAATCGGATAAGGTCTTAGCATCCTGCATGACAGAAAAACAGTATCAGGATGCCCACTGTGCTCCTTGCAAAGGGCTAAATGAATAACTTTACGCTGTGTTTGCAATCGCCGTAAATATCTGTTTGTCCTGATTAGCAGACTAAAAGGGTCATTATTAAAGTCGATAATTTATACAAGATGTCATTTGAAGCAGTTTTTAAAGAGTCAAAAGTGATCCTCACAGAGGGTGCTTTCGTTGAGCGTATAAAGGCTGAATTTGGTATTAAGACAGATCCGCACGTGAACCATGCCGGATTGATTTACAGCCATCCGCAGGTGCTCGAATTGCTTTATCGCCAATACCTGGACATCGGAAAAAAATACATGCTGCCAATACTTGTCATGACACCAACACGCAAGGTAAATGCAGTTTCAGTGGGGAAATCAGCCTATAGTGACAAGGATATTTCGGCAGATACTGTAGCCTCGCTCAACAAAATAAAGCAAAGCTATGGAGACTATGCAGAACAGATTTTTCTGGGTGGTCTGATGGGATGCAGGGGAGATGCCTATAGTGGTGAAAAGGTAATGGATGTTGAAGAAGCCTATGGGTTTCACCGCAAGCAGGCCTTGGCCCTGTCAATGCACAACATCGATTTCCTGTTTGCCGGCATCATGCCCGAAATCAACGAAGCCACAGGCATGGCCTTGGCGATGGCAGAGACGGATTTGCCCTACATCATCAGCTTTATGGTGAGGAAGTCAGGAAACCTGCTCGACGGGACTTCAATTGCTGATGCCATCGAAAGGATTGACGCGAAAGCTAACCCAAAACCTGTTTGCTATATGGCGAATTGCATCCACCCGTCAAACCTGCTACAGGCACTGCTGAGCGATCAGAATACAGGCCGGGCAGCCATGGGACGGTTAAGGGGAATTCAGTCGAACGCCTCAATGCTAAGTCCCGAAGAACTCAATAATTGTCCGGTGCTCCACCAGGATGACTTCAGCCATATCATTGATGAGATGATGGTATTGCACGATCAGCATGCGTTTAATGTATTTGGCGGTTGTTGCGGGACAAATGACCGCTTTCTCGAAAGCCTTGCACAAAAGCTGATGAAAACCAGCAATATGGAGATAAACAAGTGATATAAAGTATGATGCGATCAAAATGTTCTGAAGGACTGATAAAACTTAAAGCAGTTTTCTTACTGGTGACATTCCTGTTAACAGCCTGCAACAAAGAGGATATTGATTATACACGCAGCAGAACTTCCTATTTTAAAAACCTGCATGAGCAATCATTTAGCGACACAACCATTACCTGCGTCACCTTTAACATACAGCTTGGCTTCAAGGCCGCCCAGGATCCTTGGAACAAAGAAATCGTTGGGGCCGACACAGCCCAGGTGAAAGAGATTGCGCGCCTGTTGAAAAATGCGCAGCCTGACATCATTGCCTTGCAGGAAGTCCCGCGCAACCGGTACAATGCCGTTGTGAAGTTATTTATCGAGCTTCTTGCAACGGAGATGGATATGAACTACGCCTATGGAACCCATGGCTACAATGACCCATACGGGATATATCCCGTACATGGAGAATGGGGAAATGCCATATTGACCAAATATAAAATATTGGAAATTAATAACAAAGAGGTTGAATTTATCAGTAAATGGGAAAAACGAAGCATCCTTGATGCCAGCCTTGAGTTGCAGCCTGGCAAGGTTTTGCATGCCATCTCATTGCACTACATACCATCAGATCAGGCTGTCTCTAACACGGTGAAATATTTAGGGCAACTGAGCGACCCTGTCATTATGATGGGTGATTTTAACATTACCGGAGAAATTCATGCCTTTGATAGCCTGGGTTTCAGGGATGCTGATGCGAATTACACAAATAACTGGATCGACAGGATTTATTATTCAGGAAACGATTTCAGCTGCAATTCCTTTGGAACAATCGCAGATTCGGTTACCTGGATCTCGGACCATTTGGCCAACTATGGTGTGCTGAAACTGAACGATTGACCCTGTTTCCTAATGGAGCCCTTCAGGCTTCCGGATCAGGAAAAAAGCACAAAGTGATCATTACGGGTGAAACATAGAGGCTGGTAGCAATCGTTTAGCACAAATATTTTTTTCCTTGCAGCCTATACTCAACTGACTTATTTAACTTTGTGGGTAATAACAAACCTGATGAAAAGCAATACTGAGAAAGAAATCGAAGGCTTACACCAAAAGAAACCTGACAATTGGAAAGCCGGTGTATTTTACAGCAACCCGGATGACGCCAGAATCATTGTCCCCAAAAGGAACCCCGCCCTGGGCTGGACATTGAATTTCACCGACAGGAGAACAATCTGGGCGCTGTTGGCGATTGTGGTCATTGTTGTTGCCTATTCGCTCCTTTTTTAGCCATTATTTTATGACTTTGAGCATTTGCACGGGCATTTCCATTCCTTACATCATGAGTGATGACATCTGATCAGACAATGATCATTGGATTTGCCGCCCTTATTGGTGTGCTTTACCTGATGAAAATCAGGAGCTACGACATGTACGAAAAAGAACCTTTGCTGACCTTGCTTGCTGTTGCCATCTTTGGTGGCATCACCGCCATAGCCATCTCCCTGTTTCTGTATGATTTTGTCGAAGTAAGGCACAACTTCCTTGATGCCGTGTTTAAAATTGGCCTTATCGAAGAGGCTTCAAAGCTGTTGGCATTGATGTTTGTGTATCTTTTCATCCGAAAGGATTTTAATGAAATCGTCGATGGAATCATTTATATTACAGCAATATCCCTTGGATTTGCGGTGATCGAAAATGTGTTTTATGCCCTGAAGGACGACCAGGCCATACTGACCATTGTCATGCGCTCCCTGACAGCCGTTATTGGTCATATTGCTTTTTCAGGCTATATGGGGGCGGCCTTTATCATTCATGTGAAAATCCATCGAAATTACTCCGGATTATTGCTGGCACTCGCCCTATCGGCTTTGGCTCATGGACTTTATGACGGAGTGCTTTTTCACGAAAGGCTCAACTTCCTGTTCATATTTGTTTTCATTGTGCTTGTGATGGGGCAATTGTGGATGCTGAAAATCTTGCTGGGATTTTCCGCCTTCAGGGAAGAGCTTACCGATGCAAGCTTTACTGAAACCGGCGAAACCGTTTCGCTGCACTGTCCGCACTGCGCATTAAGTGAAAAACCTAAGGCTGTGCAGTTTTGGAATATCAGGGCTGCTATCTGCGACTTTTGTGGGCATTTGCTTGTCCATAATCAGAATATCAAGCACTTGACTGCCTACTTCAGGCCTGTCCTCAATGCACGCAGTTTCACCAAACAGCTGACCAGAAAAAACCGTTCGGAATTCCTTGATTCAAATCAGAAAATCCTGTTTGATGCCAAAAGTATGACCTTATGTGCAAAGCCCGCTGAACTTGGGACTTGGCTGGCAGGCACAAATATTGCAGACCGTGAACGCATCTTGGGCCTTCCTTTGGTCGGATTCATACTGAAACACCTGGGCATGCGGTATCTGATGCCCTTAAGGGTATAGTATTGAACAATTCGCCTGGGCCTTACTGAGCTCAGGAATCGCTTTATGAACTTTTTCGCCATTAACTGTTAAAATCAATAAAAATGAAACAATCGGTAATTGTAGCAAGTATGCTTGCTTTCTGCGTATTAATTCTGGCCCCGGGCTGTAATAAAAAGACTGAAACCAATAATGAAACATTTGGTTATGAATACTATAAGGGAGCCATTCCAAATTCGTATTATATCTATAATTTCATGGAGGAACGAGCCTTAAAGGTGAGTGGGAAACCATTTATGGTGGTGAAATACGACAAAATAACCCACAACATCCTCGACTTTGAGTTCGGACTAAGTGAGGTCACGCAAACGGCAGTCCCTGGAGCTTCCTTCGGTGTGGCGCCTGAGCCAACACTCGATGCCTCATCAATCGACTATCAGGAAAAACTCGGGTTGGTAAGTCCGGTCGATTTGCTCATCAACTGGCCTGTTACTGCATGGGGTTATCAGATCACCAACGAATCACTCAATGGTGGAGGGCTAAGCTTCAGCTTTTCCGGTTATGGTTCGAAATGGACATTTTCCTACCTGCCTGCAGGCTCGATGACAGGAGGGGCCGTTATCCTCGATTACACCACCGGACGCGAAACGGATGCGGCAAATTCAATCAATATGCTGCGCTTGTAGGCATTTGCCTGGGATAGGTAATTCATTCCTTTGCCAGATCCTTTGGGTCTGGCAAAGTGATTTCAGGGAGCACCGCTTTACCAGCCTATGGGAGCATGGTTACAAGCGCATTCCAGTCGGCCTTTCCGGCGAGTTTGCTTTGACTCAGCATTTGCAACATGGCCTCTGCCGGGAAGAGTTTTTGTTGAATTGCCAGGTACAATAGACTGAAAATGGCTGCATTCTTGTTTCCTGCCAGCTTTCTGAAACCAAGCCGGATCACCGGAACTGTTGTGTTGGGAACCGGGAGCGACTCATCAAGGAAAATGAAGCCCTCCTGCATATTCTTTATTGTCGGCAAAGAATGGTCAAGCCCATCCTGTGAAGTAATGATCATATAATCAGGACTGGGTGAACCAGTGTATAAGATATGCTCAGGCGAAAGGATGATATCCGAAGATGAAAAGCCAATGCCGACGGTCACCGGATAGCTGCCTTTTTTAGTGACGTTCAGTCCTGAAGCGATGGCAGCCCTGGCAAAGAACTCGGCCGCTGCCTGCACTCCTTCGCCTGCTGAGCCGGAGATCATGATGCGCGCAGGGCTTTTCAGTGTTGAAGTGAAATCACATGAAATTACTTTTTCTTTGTCGATCAGTGAGGGAGTTTCTGTTTTGACCTCTGTTTCGTAACCGGTATAATCGCGGTCGGCATACACGCGGATGCCAAGGCCAGCTTCTTCAACAACCTGACGCAGTTTCATGCCGGGGTTTGATTTTACGGCATAACTCGGGCATAATTCCATCACCTCGACAAGCGAAAATCCTTTTTTACCCAGGGCAACAGCAAGCTGGTCGGCAATATTGCCGATACCCATGAGCCTGCAAACATAGGAAGCACCGGCAGCAGCCACAACTTCACACATATCGAATCCCTTTTGTGTGCTTCCTTCAGGCAGGGTAGGTGTTTTAAAACCAAGCGGTGTCAGCTCACTGGGCTGGCCACCCGTCATGCCATAGAGCATATTGTTGTGCAGCACAACGGTCATATTGAAATTACGGTGAGCGCTGTCAATCAGGTGTTGCAGCCCGATGGTGGCTCCGCCGTCGCCAATAAACACAATGATTTTTTTATCAGGGTTGTTCAGGCTGAGCGAAATACCCGATGCAAGGGCAACTGAGCGCCCATGCAGGCCATGCACTGTATGTGTTTTAAAACTCTTGTCGATGATGCCATGGCAGCCGATGTCAGTCACCAGAATGACATCCAGTGGATCAAGGTTTAGTGTTTGTAAGGCTTTGTCGACGTTTTCAGCGATCAGTGTATGGCCGCAACCCAAACAAAACGGTAGGTCTCCTTCGTGTAAATATACTCTATTCATGGGATAAAACTGCTTTAATAATGGTTGCCGGACTGATCATTTTTCCAAATTCATTGATTCCATGGATGTGCACTGGTGGCATCGAACCAAACAGGAGTTGCCTGTATTGTCCTGTTAGGTTTTCCTCAGCGATAAACAGCTGTTTGTACCGGCTGCAGATGTCGTAATAGGCGGTTGGAACGGGGAGCAGGGTCTTGGCAATCAGCAGGGAAACTTTTTTACCCTGACAGCGAAGGTTTTCAACGGCCTCGCGTGCAGCCTGGGAAGTGATGCCAAATGACAGAAGCAGTGAGGTGGCCCCTTCTTCCTTATCGTATTCAAAATAAGTGAAGTCGCTGAGGTTTTCGGTGATCTTGTAATGCAGCCGCTTTGAGTTGTCGATGGCTTCTTTGGCAGTATTCTGGATGATGCCCTGGGTGTCGTGTGTTGACGCAGTGAAGCGCACCTGATGTTTGTTGCTCGACACCGGAAGGAAAGCTGAGACAAGCTTCTCATCAGCCTTGTATGGCACATAGGTTTCGTCTCCGGAATAGAATTTCCGCTCAACCCTGTGCACCGGGGCCAGCCCGGTTTTGTCGATGCTGAACATGGTCATCACTTCTTCTTTCGAAGTGAAAATGACCACCGGTGTGCGGTATTTGCTGGCTACTTCAACGGCTTTGGCCGAAAGTTCCCAACAGTCGTGGGGGTTGCTTATGCTGAACGACGGAATAGCCATGCCGCCTGATATCGTTCCGCTAAGCAGGGCAATGTCTCCCTGGGCACCCCTTGTGGCCGTGCCGGTAGCGGGTCCCAATCGCTGAACAAGCACAATCACCATGGGCAATTCCATCATATAGGCCATATTGATGCTTTCAATCATCAGGGCATAACCGGGAAAAGAGGTAGCTGTTACAGGAATATGACCTGCAGCAGCAAAACCGCTCATCCACTGCAATGCCGTGATTTCATCAGGGGCTGCCATAAATTGAGGAAAACGCTGCGATGCGTAATGATAAATCAGGTTGGCGGGCGTGATGGGGTAGCCGATAAACACATCGGCACCGGCCTGAGCCAGTGATTCTGTCAACAGCCTTGAACTGTCGGTGAAGATGATATTGTTCTTATTCAATTTGTTATGAAATTAATTGTACTGCCTGGTATCATTGATTCGCCGGCAAAAATAGTAAAATTAAATCCTGTAATAGTAAAACTATTATTTAATCAAAAAAGAACTAATTTTGTCGGGCTAATTGCACCGTCCCATGGAGTTTTATTTCCAGATTGACATGAACGAAAAGCTGTATGTCAGGAATCCTGAAGATACTGACCTGGGACGTAAAATCATTCAGTTCAGCATTCAGATGATCTTCGAAACAGGGATCGAAGGCTTTACCTTCAGAAAGCTTGCCGAAGCTGTTGGAACCACAGAAGCCAGTATTTACAGGTATTTTGAAAACAAGCACCGGCTTTTGTTGTACATTGTGGCCTGGTACTGGAGCTGGCTCGAATACCTTGTTTCGGTTCACACACAAAACATGAGTGATCCGGCAATGAAGTTAAAAAAAATCATCAGTTTTCTTGTCGAAGGCGACGAAAGCAATATGGCCTTTAAACACATCGACAAGGCGCTGTTGCACCAGATTGTCATTGCTGAAGGATCAAAGGCCTACCTCACAAAGCATGTAACCAAGGACAATAAGGATAAGCTGTTTAAACCCTATAAAGACCTTTGTGCCAGTATTGCCCGGGTTATTTTGGAGGTGAAGCCCGACTATCCATACAGCAGAACCATGGCCAGTACCATCGTGGAAATGGCACATTTGCAGGCTTTTTTCCTGACCAACCTGCCTTCGCTGACCGATTTTTGCAACGCGAAGGACAAGTGGAAGATTTGCCTTTTTCTCGAAAACACTGTTTTTGCTTCACTGAACACTTAAGTTAATCACTATAATATCATTTATTTATGTCAGTATCAGCAGCCTACATCGCACCCGATCATTTTCTGGTGGATGAGCTATTTAGCGAAGAGCAAAAAATTGTACGCGGTTCAATCCGCGATTGGGTTACCCGCAAAGTAAAGCCCGTTATCGAAGACCATTACGAAAGGGCAAAATTTCCTGATTACCTGATCAGGGAGATGGGCGAACTGGGCATTTTCGGGCCGTTCATTCCTGTCGAATATGGCGGTTCCGGTCTTGACTATATTTCGTATGGCTTGATTATGCAGGAGTTGGAAAGGGGTGATTCAGGAGTGCGTTCCATGGCATCTGTGCAAACTTCACTCGTAATGTATCCCATTCATGCCTTTGGTTCGGAGGAACAGCGCAGGAAGTATTTACCCAAACTCGCAACCGGCGAAATGATCGGATGCTTTGGCCTTACCGAGCCAAACCACGGATCTGATCCGGGCAGCATGGTTACCCGTTTCAAGGATATGGGCGACCATTACCTGCTCAATGGTGCCAAGATGTGGATCACCAATTCAACGGTTGCCGATGTGGCCGTTGTGTGGGCAAAAGACGAGCAGAATGTGGTCCGCGGCCTTATTGTTGAAAAAGGCATGCCGGGATTTACGGCTCCTGAAACCCATGGTAAATGGTCTTTGAGGGCTTCTGTGACCGGAGAACTTGTGTTTGACAATGTGAAGGTGCCCAAAGAAAATATGCTGCCAAATGTAAAAGGCCTGAAAGGTCCATTGAGCTGCCTCAATTCGGCCAGGTATGGCATCGCCTGGGGCGTGATCGGTGCAGCAATGGATTGTTATGATTCCGCTTTGCGCTATGCCCTCGAAAGGCAACAATTCGGAAAACCAATCGCAGCCTTCCAGCTGCAGCAGAAAAAGCTGGCTGAAGCCCTGACAGAAATCACCAAAGCTCAACTGCTGGCCTGGCGCCTGGGCGTGTTGAAAAATGAAGGAAAGGTTACCGCTGCGCAGATTTCGATGGCCAAGCGCAACAATGTTGAAATTGCGCTGGATATCGCACGCAATATGCGCCAGGTGCTTGGTGCCATGGGCATCACCAACGATTTTCCGATGATGCGCCATATGATGAACCTGGAGTCGGTGATCACCTACGAAGGCACACATGATGTGCATCTGCTCATTACCGGCAATGAACTTACAGGAATTCCTGCATTTAAATAGCAATAACCGGCATTGCAGTTGCGTGTATTGCGGTGGTAAAATTCTGCTATAACCTTCTGTATACTGCCTTAAACGCCTTATCTTTGCACGAAGCCCTTCCCCTTGGTGGAGGAGCTTCGTGTATTTTTACTGAATACCTATGAAAAAACCCAGGATAAGTTTCATCGTGGCAATGATCATTCTGGTCGTTGCAGCCTGTAAAACCCAAAACACAAGCACCGTGAACAATGAGTCGAAATTGCCCGAAACGAACAGTTGCCTGCCTTTGCAGCTTGCTGATAAGGCCTATGGCGAAATCGCGAGCGATCCTTTTCAACTCGAACAGCTTACGATCGACAAAAATTGCCTCAGGGCCATCGTTTCCTATGGCGGAGGGTGCAGGACGGTTCGCTGGGAGGCCTATTTCAATCAGTTGGTCAGGCACTCATTTCCGCCCCAGATCGACCTGAAGCTCGTGCTTCACAACGGCGATCCTTGCCGGGCCATAGTGACTGATACTGTGATGGTAAACCTGGATGAACTGGAAGCCATGGCGAGGTCGGGAGGTGTTGTGATTGGTCTTTCAGGTCACAAGTCTACGGTGCTGTATGCTTTACCATTAAACTGATAATCTGAAATTAACAATAATTAACGGCAGAAAACAAGGCCGTTTTTTTAATTTAGCCGCAAATTAATTCCTGCATTATGCTCGAACTTATCATTCTCATTCCGGTACTTTTTACCATCCCGACGATTTTCGCCTGGCAATTGTTTGAGCGGGCTGGAAGCAAGGGTTATTTCACCCTGATTCCGTTCTACAACCTGTATATTTTCTTGAAAATCATACGTAAACCATTGTGGTGGTATGCCTTTCTGGTGATCCCGTTCATCAATGTGTTTGTGTATATGCTGATGCTGGTCGAACTGGTAAAATGCTTTGGACGCCTGCGTTTGTGGGAACAGTTTCTGGCTGTCATCGTGCCTTTTTTCTACCTGCCTTACCTAAGTGCCCGGAAAAAGCCGGCCTATTCTGATCCTTTGATTTATCCCCGAGAGAAAAAAGGCCCGGCCCGCGAATGGCTTGATGCAGTTGTGTTTGCCGTTGTTGCGGCTACCATCATTCGCACATTTCTTGTCGAAGCATACACCATCCCCACCTCATCAATGGAAAAATCGCTGCTCGTTGGCGATTTCCTGTTTGTAAGTAAAATCAGTTACGGACCTAAAATTCCCAACACACCCATCGCTTTCCCGTTTGTACACCATACACTTCCCTGGAGCCAGACTGCAAAATCCTATGTGGAATGGCTTAGCCTGCCCTATTACCGTTTTGCCGGTCTTGACAAGGTTAACCGCTACGATGCCGTTGTTTTCAACTATCCGGCCGGCGATACCCTGAGCGACCGTTTTCAAAGCAATGTGAGCTATTATTCCCTCATCAGGGAATATGGCCGATCGCGCGTGTGGAGCGATACCCGCAACTTTGGCAACATCATCTCGAGGCCGGTCGATAAGCGCGAAAATTACATCAAGCGCTGTGTCGGGCTTCCGGGCGATACCATTCAGGTCATCAATGCCAATTTGCATATCAATGGTAAGCCCAGTGTTGTTCCCGGAACATTGCAGTTTAAATACCAGATCAAAACCGATGGAACAGGAATCAACCAACGGATTATCGACAAGCTGAATATCACCGAAGGTAAACGCGGCAACAACCCCGACGAATATTATTTCTGGGTGAGCCAGGATGTGGCTGATGAGCTCAAACAATTGTCCAACGTAAAAGCGGTGACGAAAGTGATTGAAGACGCCGGTGTCTGGAGTCCCGAGGTGTTTCCGAACAGCGAAAACTTCCCCTGGAATGTGGATAATTTTGGCCCACTGCCTATTCCAAAAGCTGGTCAGGTAATTCAGCTCAATTTGACAAACCTGCCAATCTACGAACGCATCATCCATGCGTATGAAGGCAATGAGCTGATGGTGAAGGAGAATAAAATTTATATTAACGGCACCGAAACAAATACTTATACCATCAAAATGGATTATTACTGGATGATGGGCGACAACAGGCACAATTCGGCCGACTCACGGATCTGGGGTTTCGTTCCCAACGACCATATTGTGGGCAAAGCCGTGTTTGTGTGGTTATCGCTCGATCCGAACAAAAGCCTTTTTGGTGGCAAAATCAGGTTTAATAAATCAATGCGACTCGTTAAATAACAGCAATATGAAGAAAGCAACTTTTGAAACAGAAAAAGGCACCATGGTGCTCGAACTTTATGAAGATGATGCCCCGGGCACAGTGGCCAATTTCGTAAAATTGTCGAATAACGGTTTTTATAACGGACTCACCTTTCACCGTGTGATCCCCAATTTTGTGATCCAGGGCGGATGTCCGAAAGGTGATGGCACCGGCGGACCGGGCTATAACATTAAATGTGAGCTAAAAGGCGAAAAACAATACCATGACCGTGGCGTGATCTCGATGGCGCATGCTGGCAGGGATACAGGCGGATCGCAGTTTTTTATCTGCCATAGCCGTCAGAATACCGCCCATCTTGACCGCAACCACACCGTTTTTGGCAAGGTCATCGAAAATGTGGAAGTGGTGGATAAAATCAGGCAAGGCGACAAAATCATCTCAATTACCATATCGGAAGATTAATCAGGTTTTTCTGGTTAAAAACAAGCCGTACTGCATAAAAGCTCCGTCAGGGGCTTTTTTTATGCTGTTAAATGCCATTGCGAAAAATTTAAGTTCCCCCCGATATTCACCATGCTGATGTGTGTAACCTAAATTCTTCAAGCGCTAGTCAGGTTGAACAACTAGCCTTTCAACAGGATATCGACTTACTTTTTGCATGGCCATTGAATGGCAGGTGATAATTTGTTACTTTTGCACCATATACAAGCTCTGCAGCGCATGTCGAATGCCGGAAATAAGTTGAAAACCAATACGTTTAAGCCTGAGGAACAAAAGCCTGCTGAACCTGTTTCCACCAAAGCGAAACCGGTAAAAAAGCGTACTTCCCACACGCCCTGGTACCGCGATGAGCGCGCAGCCAAGCTCCTGGGCATTAGTTTGGTGTTTTTAGCCATCTACATGTTGTTTGCCTTCAGTTCCTTCTTTTATCATTGGTTCATGGCCATCACCGACGACATTTTCACCCAGGCCACCGTTGGCAGGGTGTTCACCGATACCGAGATGCAAGTGAGCAACCATACCGGAAACCTGGGGGCATACCTGGCGCAACTGCTTGTGAAGGAAGGGTTTGGCATAGGAGCATACTTCATCGCTGTGGTGTTGTTTCTGTGGGGTATAAGGTTGCTCACAGGCGTTAAGACACTGGGTGGATGGCGGCTGTGGAGGCTTTCGCTGTTTGCCCTCCTCTGGCTGCCATTGCTGCTTTCATTCATTTTTCCCGGCGACCCCCTGAATGTACTCGGTGGCGTCGTGGGGCTTTTCTTATCAGGATACCTGCAGAGTGTGCTTGGTGGAATCGGCGTAATTATCTTGCTTTCATTCACATTTCTGGCTTATCTGATCGTTGCCTTTAACATTTCCTTTGCGTTGCCTGCACGCCCCGAAAAGGCCATGGCTGATGCAGGCGCTTCAAAGGATCCGCTGAATATTCCTGTGGATAAATATAACACGGTTGAATACGCTGTTCCTGATGAACCGGCAGAAGAGGAGCCTTTGCCCAGGCCCAGGATGGGGAAGGGGAATACGCCATTGGTTACTGTGGACCCGGGAATCGACCTGACAGATAAAACTCCGGTAGAGGCGACTCCTGTTGAAGAAAAACCGGCGGCTGATGAAGTTGAACTCAGCGTTGAGCCTGTATTGGCCGAAAACGTGAAAAGCAAAGGGGTCATTGGTCGCCAGGGATTGGATACTGAGTTTGACCCGACACTTGACCTTCCGGATTATAAGTTTCCTCCGCTTGATTTGCTGAATACTTACGGTGATGGAAGTATCAATGTTGACCGCACGGAGCTCGAAGCCAACAAAAAACGCATTGTAGAAACCCTTGGAAATTATGCCATCGGGATAGAAAAAATCAAGGCAACCATTGGACCCACCGTTACCCTGTATGAGATCATTCCTGCTCCGGGCGTGCGCATCTCGCGCATCAAAGGCCTTGAAGATGACATCGCACTGAGCCTTTCTGCCATGGGCATTCGCATCATCGCCCCAATTCCGGGAAAAGGAACAGTAGGTATCGAAGTGCCAAACCAAAAGCCGGAAATGGTGTCGATGCGCACCATCATTGGTTCTGATAAGTTTACCGATAACCAATACGAATTGCCTTTTGGACTCGGTAAAACCATTGCCAACGAAAGCTTTGTTGCTGACCTGACGAAAATGCCACACATCCTGATGGCCGGTGCCACCGGACAGGGAAAATCAGTGGGCCTGAATGCGGTGATTACCTCCTTGCTGTATTGCAAACACCCGGCCGAACTTAAATTTGTGATGGTTGACCCGAAAAAGGTCGAACTGAGCCTGTTTAGCCGCATCGAGAGGCATTACCTGGCCAAACTTCCTGACTCGGAAGAAGCCATCATCACCGACACGCGCAAGGTGGTGCGTACGCTGAATTCGCTGACCATCGAGATGAACAACAGGTATGAGTTGCTCAAGGATGCCCAGGTCAGAAACATCAAGGAATACAACATCAAATTCAAGTCGCGCCGGCTGAACCCGAACGAAGGTCACCGCTTCCTCCCGTACATCGTGCTTGTGGTGGATGAATTTGCCGACCTGATCATGACTGCCGGAAAAGAAATTGAAGGTCCCATCACACGGCTTGCCCAGCTGGCAAGGGCCGTTGGTATCCACCTGATCATCGCCACACAGCGCCCTTCGGTAAATATCATCACCGGAACAATCAAGGCCAATTTCCCGGCACGCATCGCTTTTCGCGTGATCTCACGCATCGACTCCAGGACAATCCTTGATACCGGCGGTGCCGACCAGCTCGTTGGCCGGGGCGATATGCTGCTGTCGACCGGAAATGACCTGATCCGCTTGCAGTGTGCATTTATTGATACACCTGAAATCGAAAGGCTTACCGACTACATCGGGTCGCAAAGGGGATATCCTGATGCGTTTCACCTGCCCGAATATGCCGATGAGCAGGATGTGGTTGATGAACAGTATGATCCTTCTGACAGGGATGAACTATTTGAAGATGCTGCACGCATCATCGTGCAAAACCAGCAGGGGTCAACATCGCTGCTGCAGCGAAAACTGAAGCTGGGTTACAACAGGGCCGGCCGCATCATCGACCAGCTGGAAGCAGCCGGAATTGTCGGGCCCTTCGAAGGAAGCAAGGCCCGCGATGTGAGGGTGGCCAATGAAATAGCTTTGGAACAGTTTTTGAAAGATATTGATGCAAAACACAACGACTACTAAAATGAAATTGACTACAACACTTTTTACACTTTGTTTTTTGATGCTTACTTCGCTTAATCTTGTTGCTCAAAAAAAGGCGGATGAATTGCTGAAAGAGGTCATTGATAAGACGAACGCCTATAAAACCATTGAAGTCTTCTTCAGCTACCGGATGTTGAACGAAAGCGCCGGCATCGACGAAGTGAAAGAAGGGAAGGTGATGATTAAAGGCGATGCATACAAACTGATGATTGCCGGACAAACCGTCATCAGCGACGGCAAAACCGTCTGGACCTACCTCTCAGAAAGTGATGAGGTGATGGTGAGTGATGCAGATCACGGAGAGGAAGCCATCACGCCAAGCAAAATCCTTACTTCGTATTACAACGACTACAAGGCTTCTTTTGTGAACGATAAGGCCAATGCTGCCCTCGGACTCAAGACCATCGAGCTTAAGCCATCGAAGGGAAAGAAATTCACCAAGATCCAGATTGGCATTGACGAACGTAAACACCAGATTGCTAATTTTACCCTCTTTGAAAGCAACAATACCTTCATCTATAGCATCAGCAAAATGAATCCGGATGTGAAGATGGATGTAAAGCTGTTTGCATACAATAAAGATGACTACCCGACCGCTGAGGTCATCGACATGCGCTAAGGCTTGCAATGCTTACTGTCAGTAAAGCTAAGTGTGTGTTTGATGAAGTCCGGAACACCTGAAATCACAAGCGAGCAATAAAAATAATCATATGGCAGGCAATCGAAAACAAGCAACATCCCGTTCAAAAGGAGGGAAAAAGAAAGGCGGTTTAAGCCTCTGGCTCCGCCTGCTCATTTTTGTTGTTATCCTGGCCATCCTGGCGATTGGCATCAGCTACCTCGTGATCAGATCGGGCCGCAAGCAATCGCCCGGGCTTAATGAGATCAAAGTAAACAAAGAGCTTCCATTGAAAACGCCTGAGAAAGTAGCGAAAAAAGAAGCAAAACCTCAGGGTGTCAAAGAATCCGTCACTACCGAAAAGCAAAAGAAACCGGCAACAAAAGAATCGCCCGCATCAGCCAGCATCATTGGCACATGGGTGAGTACCGAAAACGGCTCCATGCTCACGGTTAAAAAGAACACCTACAGCATTGATTTTCCTTCGGTTGAATACCGGAAACCCATGCAGGGTGCCATCTCAATTTCGACCAATGCATTTACCGTTATCAACGAGAGCGATGACAAGGAATGCGGCATCGAACCCGGGACTTACAGCTTCAAATTTGTGGATGACAACCTCATCATCAGCCGGAAGAAGGACCTGTGTAAAAAACGAACATCAAGCCTCGAAGCTTCCTGGTTCAGGCTTTGACCTGGTAGGTTATCGCCTCAGTTCGGTCCTGAATTCGCTCACATTACCACACTTATCCGTTACGGTCAGCACAAAGGTGTTTCTGCCTTTGAGCAGGCGTTCGTCTACCTGATACGTGAGCAGGTTGTTTTTTGCATCATATTCCATCAACAACCAATGGCCGTTGAGCATGGGCTTGTAGCTGTCGATACCCGACAAATTATCGTTGATGGTCACCTTCAGGCTTGTCAATGCGCTTACCTGGCTGTTTGGCTTGAAATTAACCGCTTTGATGACGGGTTTTACGGTGTCAGCAACAAGGGCAAAATCACCCAATGTCCTGATATTGGCCACCACATATCCATCCATCAACTTACCACCCATACTCCCGGCAACTTTCCCTGATTCGATGCGGGCAATCAGCAGTTTGGCCGGGTTCATGCCGCCTGGCTCCGGCTTTATGCCAAACACGATGGCCTTGTGTACAGGAATGCTGTTGTCGCCAAATTTCACCAGAGCCGAAAGAAAGCGCTTGTCGGGGCTTTCAGCAACTTCCAGCACCTGGTCGCGGTAAAAGGCATCGGCGGGAATACTGGCATAAAATGCTGTTTTTTTCAGGTTCGTTGCTTCACCCGCAGTGACCTTCCATCCGTTTTGCTTTACAATGTTTTTAACGGGGGTATCTTTTTCAATGCGACTGCCTTTGATGTTAAAACAAAGGCTTGAGGTGTTTCCGAAGTGATCTGTGACACGGTAACAGGCCTTATGCATCAGCGTGTCGTCCACGGTGAAGATCCCGGAAAGTCCTGATTCGCGCATGCTCAACCGGTTGAGCTTATCATGTTCACTGCGGATGAGCCTGCTTTTGTGTTTCGCCAGGTAGCCGTAATCAATCAGGCTGTTGATGTAACGCGATTCATCAAAGGAGAATTTGTCAGCAGTGAATCCAAACACCTTTACTGAATCCACAAACAGTTCAACAGCGTACACGCCGTTCTTATTGGGGCAGTCGTTATGCATATCGAAGGTGCTGATGCCGAAAGCAATCTTGCCATAAGCCAGCACCGTGGCCTTATCCTTTAAAAAATGTTGCTCGCCCCAGCCCTGCACCTCATATACCTGTTGTTTCCGGTGCCCGTTGATGCGGGCAAGGCTGTCGGCCGGATACACCATCAGCTTGGTAATGGCGGGCCGGATAAAGTCCTTTACCTTAATGCCGTATTTGGCCGGATTCAATGGCCATTGCGTGCGTGTGTCCCTGATTTCGAAATGAAGGTGAGGGCCGCCCGATGATCCTGAGTTGCCCGAATAGCCAATTACTTCGCCTTTCCTGACCTTAAACAGTCCGGCTTCGGGCTCGAGGTTCACCTGGAATTGCTCAGCTTTGTACTGGGCTTCTTTCACATAGGCATCGATGACTTTGTTAAAGTGCTGCAAATGAGCATAAACTGATGTTTGCCCGGTAGATGGATGATCGATGTAAATGGCTTTGCCGAAACCTCCCGGCGCAATGCCGATACGACTCACATAGCCATCAGCAATGGCCACTACCTTATGTCCTTCGACGCCTTGTGTGCGGAAATCAAAGCCCGAATGGAAATGGTCGGTGCGCAGTTCGCCGAAAGTTCCTGACGGCAGCATGGGAATATCCATGGGTTGCCGGTAGTTTCCTTCGGTCTGACTTTGCTGGCCGAAACTTCCGTGTGAAAACAATAAAATAAGCGACAGAATGCGTATTGAGGTGGTAATTTGCTTTTTACGGATCATGGGAATAGGGTGATTAATTGATGCATAGAACCAATAACATGGTCAGCATCAGGAAAATATTGGGTGCTGTTGTTGTTCTCATCGAACAAAACAGCCGTCATGCCTGCTTTTTTTGCTCCAACGATGTCTTTGTCGTAGAGGTTGCCAATCATGGCACTTTCGTGGGGTTGAAAACCTGAAAGCCGCACCACTTCGGTAAAGAACCGCACATCGGGCTTTTTGTATCCGAGTTCCTTTTGGGCAAAAAACAACTGAAAGTAGCGGTCGGCACCAACCCTGGCAAGGGCCAGTTTCATTTCGTTCACATCAGAGTGGCCGGCACTGGTGGCGATGACGCAGAAATAGCGTTGGGCAAGGTGCTTTAATGCGGCTTCGGCCCCGGGTATCCAGGCCACTTCGGGCCATTGCGACATGGGCCCCGGAAGGGAATAATCGCGCATAATGGTGTCGCCCCAGTCGAAAACAAGTAATCGGATCATGCAATCTGGCAATTTCACACAAAGGTACCAAAACAGCCGTCATGGGCCGGATAATCCGGGATTATTTCCATCATTGCCTTTGGAGGAAACCGCCAAACGCCTTCATGGCCAGTGGCAGGCAGCGCTGCCTGCAGGCCCAGCCATGGCCTGGGATACAGCAAAAAAAATGCAATAAACCCAAGAGGTCAATGAAAAATATTGTGTACCTTTCGGAGACCAAAAGGCGCACAATACATGCCATTTTTAGTGGTGATTTGCAGCTTTGAGGGTGAGAGGTGTACGTTTAAACAAGTTAGCTGCAAGCTGCGATATTTTGAAAAACAAATCCAATAATTAAAATGGGATCATTCTCACATCTAACAATTGATTCACACCCAATGTTCTATATTAAAAATTGGTATTTCAGTGAATTGGTTGATCTAATATTTCTGCCTGAGGACTACAAGGAGGAAGTTAGAAAATTTAGATATCTGAACAAGATTTACAAAGTAAAAGCTTATGATAATGAAGATGATACATATATATTTAAAGGATTTCGTCAAACTGCAAAAGTTTGTAAATCTAGACTTTCGATTTATGGTTACACTCTGAAAAAAGCTCAAAAAGATTTTCAACAAGCTAAGAAAATTGCAAGAGTAGAGGGAGATTATGATTTCCCTATTGGTAAAGTAAACTATCAACAATATCTAAGTGCCATAAAGGCTATCCTTAGAAATGAACTTGATCATTCAGATTATATTCTTCAATCGTTATGTAAAAGTTTTGAGGGTGGTGATTGGGCAATCTATGGACAATCTATCGCCGGTATATTATATTCCATTTTATCTATTTTACCAGACGACTCCATTATCGAATTAGATTTAACAGATGTTATTGATGGCGGGCATTTATCAAAAGAACAAGCTAAGCTTATCTCATATGAAAAAATATTAATTCTAACTGAAGGTAAGACAGATAAGGATTTTATTAGCTCTGCTATGATGAAGTTATATCCTTATCTAGTCGCATACTATCATTTCATTGATTTCGAGGAATATAAAGTAGAGAGTAATGCCTCAGCTTTAGTCAAACTTGTTACCTCATTTGCTGCTTCAAATATTAAGCATCCAATTATTGTACTCTTTGATAATGACACGACTGGGATCATGGAAATGAATAAACTCAAATCTGTAAATTTAGGGTCTAATTTCAAGATACTCAAGTTTCCTGACTTAAAAATTGCTAAAAAATATCCTACAGTTGGACCTACAGGAAAGAAAAAAATGAATATTAATGGGCTCGCATGTGGAATAGAGCTTTACTTAGGAAAAGGAATTTTAACTAAAGGAACAGAATTAATTCCTATTCAATGGAAAGCTTACAATGAGAAAGAAAAAAAGTATCAGGGAGAAATTCAAGAAAAAAATTATGTACAAGAGAAATTTAGGGAGAAGATAAAATTTAATTTATCGACAGATTTGGATGACCTTGATATGATCATGAAAGAAATATTTGATGCCTTCAGAAATTAAGCCTGCAGGTAACACGGTATTTGCATAATTGGCGGTAGACTCGCAACACGACACAGAAGATGGAAACACAACCTACACACTTCCAACCAGACCCGTGGGAACACATGCCAACTATGCAAATACCAGGTCCGTTGGTCGTAAGCAAAAGCATAATTAAATCATGAAAAAACATAACTTATAGTGATTATATTCACATAAAGTATTATCTTTGTTTAAAAAACGGAGGATGTATTCAAGATATTTAAGAGAAAAAATTGAAAGAAGATTGGGTTCGGGTAAAGCGATTGTTGTTATCGGACCAAGACAAGTTGGAAAAACAACTTTGATTGAATCAATACTTGAATCAAAAGATTATTTATTGCTTGATGGAGATGACCCTAAAACAAGAACATTATTAACACAACCTAATACTGAGCAAATTAGGGCAATTCTTGGTAAATACAAATATGTTTTCATTGATGAGGCACAAAGAATTGAGGGTATTGGACTTACCATGAAAATAATCACTGACAGATTTAAAGATGTTCAGTTAATTGCAAGTGGGTCTTCCTCATTTGATTTGTCCAGCAAAATAAATGAGCCGCTAACTGGCCGAAAGTGGGAATATCAACTCTTTCCGGTTTCTTGGGAAGAATATGAAGAAAATCATGGCTATCTGACCGCTGAACAAAATGTAGAAAACAGGTTACTTTATGGCTTTTATCCAGACGTGCTGAACAGTGTTGGGGATGAAATAAATGTGTTACGAAACCTTGTAAACAGCTATTTGTATAAAGACATTCTTTCATACGCTGAAATAAGAAAACCTGAGATTCTTGAAAAATTAGTACAAGCTCTTGCCTTGCAGGTTGGAAGTGAAGTGAACTATTCCGAACTTGCACAGATAGTAAACGTGGACAAGAATACCATTGGTAAATACATCGACATTTTACAAAAAGGTTATATCGTTTTCAAGTTAAGCAGCTTCAGTCGAAATGTTAGAAATGAAATAAAAACTAACAAGAAAATTTATTTCTACGATAATGGTGTTCGTAATATGGTTATTGGAAATTTTAATCCCCTGGATTTAAGAACAGACAAAGGTGCTTTATGGGAAAATTTTTTAATTGCTGAGAGAATGAAACAAATCGAGTATAAGCAAAGTCTGGCTCGAACATATTTTTGGAGAACCAAACAACAGCAAGAAGTTGATTTCGTTGAAGAAAACAGCGGGAAAATAATCGGATATGAATTTAAATGGAATAAAAAAAAGACTGCAAGATTACCTAAGACATTTGTAGAATCCTATAATGCAGAAAGTAAGGTAATTGACAAAAGCAATTTTAGGGATTTTGTAATAGTAAACGTCAGCGCCTGACAAAAAATAAAAGGTATGCATTGATTAAGTCATTCTTTGAAAGTGAATTGTAAATATGACGTAATGATGACAAAGTAAACTTTTTTAAACAAGCTGACGCAATCATCATATTCAAACCATCAGGCTGTCTAAAAAAACCTTTCATTTGTACAGTAATTAGCAATGCGTTTTTCGGTAATCATTGCCAAAATATATTCAGTAATAAACCGTAAACTGAATGCGTAAACAGATATTCCGGATCATTCGGCGCCAGTATTCCGGTCAAATCAGCGCCACATGAAACGGGCATGCGTTACATTCAAGCCCGTTTAAAAGGCAGTTTGCTATGCAATATTCCGGGATTATTTCGGTCCCTAAGCGCCAAATGTCTTACTTTTGTAGCTGATTAACGAAGGTAGATTTCCAATGAAAAACAGGATGTGTTTGCTGGCCATGGGTGTGTTCACCCTGTTCATCGTAGCCGTTTCCTGCAACAAACCGGAAGAGAAAAGCGATGTTTCCGCGCCATTTATTGTGATGCATGGCGACAGCATTGTGTGGGCTGAACTCGGTAAACCCTATGTTGATGCCGGAGCATCAGCCTATGATGTGACTGCTGAAAAAGACACCATCGACATCAGTCTGAAAATGGTCACGGATAACAAGGTCAATACCGGGCAGATCGGCAGTTACAAAGTGACATTCTCAGTAACAGATGATGCCGGAAATAAGGCCCTTGGCAAGGTCAGGACCGTTTATGTGAACCTTTTCTGATGCGCATTCTTCTAAGTATAACGCGCCGCGTGGGTATGCAACGACTGCTGATGATAAAGTTGTTTGCGGTATTGCTCCTCATGGGAACCACCAGGTGGGTGTTTTACCTGTTTAATACGGACACCTTCAGCCAATTGCACTTCTTCGAGCTGCTGAGGCTTATGTTTGTTGGCCTGCGTTTCGACCTGTCGGCTTTGGCCATCATCAACCTTCCGGTCATCCTGATGCTGACCGTTCCCTTTGTGTTTCGTTTCCATCCAATTTATCAGCGCATTACCAATATACTGTTTGTTGGGCTGAACAGCCTGGCCCTTGCCCTGAACATGATCGATGTGATCTATTTCAGGTATATCTCGAAACGAACGACATCGGAACTCTTCCAGTTTTTTGGCAACAAAGACGAGAACGTATTTTTGCTCGTAGGGCGCTTTTTCATTGATTTCTGGTATATCCTGCTGATATTTCTATTGTTGGTGTGGGCACTTGTCTTCATTTCGAAGTTCATCGTGCTTAAAAGTCCGGCTACCATCCGCCAAACGCGCTGGTATGTTGTGCAATCGCTCATTTGTGTACTTTGGCTTGGGATATCGGTGATCATGATCAGGGGTGGTTTCCAGTTGAAGCCCATCAGCCTGGTTTCTGCTGCCCGCTACACTAGCCCGCAGCATATGGCGTTGGTGCTCAACACCCCCTTTACGGTGATTAAAACATACAATACCAAGGCAATCAAACCCGTAAGCTATTTTGAGCATGATGCCCTGGTGAAGGTGTTCAATCCGGTTTATGCCGGTTTTCCGGCAGCGGCCGGTGACAGCCTCGGGCAGGATAAGAAAAATGTGGTCATACTGATACTGGAAAGCTTTGGCCGTGAGCATATTGGTTTTTATCAGGCGTCAACTGAAAATTCTTACACGCCATTCCTTGATTCACTGCTGGCAGAAAGCATCAGCTTCAGGGCCTGGGCCAACGGCAAGCGCTCCATCGAAGCCGTTCCTTCCATCCTTGCCAGCTTGCCTTCGCTGATGAATATCGACTACCTGACATCGCATTATGTGAGCAACAACATCACAGGCCTGGGTACAATTTTGCAGAAAATGGGTTATTCGACGGCTTTCTTTCACGGCGGAAGCAACGGAACCATGAGTTTTGACGCTTTTGCCCGGGTTGCCGGATTCGAGCATTATTTCGGACGCGACGAATACAGCAACGAAGCTGACTTTGACGGACAGTGGGGCATCTTCGACGAGCCATTTCTGCAGTACACTGCAGCGCAAATTAATGCCATGCCCGAACCCTTTGGCGTTGGCTTGTTTACGCTGTCGTCGCACCATCCTTACACAGTACCACCACAATATAACCAGGCTTTTCCAAACGCACACAACAAAATACAGAAAAGCATTGCCTATACCGATCTGGCCCTCAGGCGATTCTTCGAGATTATGAAACACGAGCCCTGGTTTAATCACACGATTTTTGTGATCACTGCTGACCACACTTCGGAAGATGACAAAATTGGCGGAATGAATTCGGCTTTAGGGAATTTTGCTGTTCCGCTGGCCTTCTATCAACCTGATCAGCAGGCCGGAGCCAGGATTGACGGACTCGCGCAGCAGACCGACATTTTACCCACCCTTCTTGCCATGCTGCATTACGATAAACCCTTCGTGGCTTTTGGTAACAACCTGATCGGAACGACGAAGCCCTCATACAGTGTAAGCTTTCTCAATGGCATTTATCAATTGCTGATGGACGGCTACCTGATTCAGTTCAATGGAAGCCAGACCATTGGTTTGTATCAGATGGAGAAAGATCCCATGCTCCTCAACAACCTGGTTGATACAGAACCCGAAGTAAAGCACAGGCTTGAGTCATTTTTAAAGGCTGTAATCCAGCAGTATAATAACAGAATGATAAATAACGCGTTAACCTTAATTGAATAATGGCCAGAACGACCAGAAAGCGAAAAATCCGTTTCATTGTGAATCCCATCGCGGGCAATTCACAGAAGGAGACTTTTCCGGTGCTTGTTGGTCAGGTGCTGAACAGGCAGTTGTTTAACTGGGAAGTCATCTTTACTGAACATGCGGGTCATGCGAGTGAGTTAAGCCGCGAAGCCGTTGAGCATGGTACGGATATCGTTGTGGCCGTGGGCGGCGATGGAACCATTAATGAAGTTGCCCGTTGCCTTGTTGGGACGAATACCGTGCTGGGCATCATTCCAAGCGGCTCGGGCAATGGCCTGGCCCGCCACCTGAATATTCCGCTGAATTTCGAGGGAGCCCTGAAGCTCATCAATACAGGCGAAGTGGTGAAAATTGACACAGCCACCATCAACGACAGGGTGTTCATCAGCATTGCCGGAGTTGGTTTCGACGCGCTGGTGGCCAAGCTCTTTGCCCAGAAGCCAACACGTGGTTTCTTCACTTACTTCAAAATTGTTGCCCAGCGGTTTCAGTCATACAGACCCAAAACGTACAAACTGATACTCGACGGGCACACCACCATCAAAAGCAAGGCCTTGTTTATCAGTCTGGCTAACTCAAACCAGTTTGGCTACAATACCACCATAGCCCCGAATGCCAAGCTGAACGACGGCCTCATAGATGTATGTATTGTGCAGAAACCCAATATCTTCGAGATGCCATTGATCATCAACCTCTTGTTTTTAAACATGATTCACCGCTCACGTTTCGTCCAGATTCACCGTGCGGCTGAGGTGCAGCTCATCAGGAAAAAGAACAGGGTTGTGAACCTTGACGGCGAACCGGTAAGGCTGACGAATAACCTTACTGTTCGTGTCAACCCATTGAGTTTAAACATCATCATACCACAAAAAAATGAGTAAACCAAAGCGGGAAGGTATTGTATATTCAACAAACCCCGATTTCACCTACGATAGCGGAGAAGCGGAAGAAGCGCTAACCCTGGTGCCCGCGAAGCAACAACTGCGGGTCATGCTGGATAAAAAACAAAGGGGTGGCAAAAAAGTCACCTTGGTTACCGGCTTTGTAGGCAGCGATGCCGACCTGAACGCGCTTGGAAAGACCCTGAAAACCCTTTGCGGCAGTGGGGGCACGGTAAAGGATGGCGAAATGCTGATTCAGGGCGACTTCAGGGAAAAGGTGTTGAACTACCTGATTGCCAGGGGATACAAAGCCAAACAGGCGGGAGGCTGAGGCATGCGTCCGGAGGCGGGTCAGGAATACTGGAAGAGCCAGTACGCACACAGCAAAACAGGCTGGGATATCGGTTATGCTTCGCCGGCATTGGTTACCTATGCCGCTCAGCTTTACAATAAAAGCCTGAAAATGCTCATCCCGGGATCGGGTAGGGGATGGGAGGCGGGCTACCTGATGGAACAGGGCTTTACCGAAGTGTATTACCTCGATTATGTGAAACAGGCAGCGGATGATTTTCTGATTCGCTATCCCGAATTCCCTGAAAGCCATGTGCTTGTCAGCGATTTTTTTGCACTCAGCGGCCGGTTTGACCTGATCCTGGAGCAGACCTTCTTTAGTGCAATTTCGCCTGATGCGAGGAAAAGTTATGCCGAAAAATGCCACCAACTGCTGAACCCGGGAGGAAAACTCGTCGGACTTTTTTTTAACCATGAATTTACCTTCGAGGGTCCTCCCTTTGGAGGAACCAATGAAGTCTACCGCACATTGTTTGCACCCTACTTTTATTTTGACACCTTTGAAACCGCCCATAACTCAATCAAACCAAGGCAAGGGCGTGAGACTTTTGCCATACTTCGGAAAAAATGATTTGCGCCGTCTGCCGATTATTGCCTAAATTCGTCCGGTAAAACAACCAATCACTTCCTAAAACAACTGCCTTATGAACAACGACACCATTACTTCCATTGGAACGATTTCCAAAAAGGAGAACCTAGCCTCTGTTGAGCATGAAACCAATACCCATGTGCTGGTACTCGAATCGCTGTTCCCTTTTCCGGGCTACCATGGAACTACCGTACCTGACAGAACCGATCCGCGTTCGCTTTTTCTGGTGACCAATAATGTGTTCAGCGATGATAAAATCATCCGGGCCATTAAACAGATCAAGGGTAATTTCCCGATGTATTTCGACGGTGCACCCGGGGTAATACAGCTGTTCAACAAACCTGCCGGTGTGATCAGGCTTAAGTACCTGCCCTACAACCTGGTGGGTGATCTTGTTGCGGCATTTCAGGATGAGGGCATTACCTTCCTGAAAGAACGCAAGGTGCAGGAATACAACAGCATTATCAAAATAACCAAGTTTTTCACCATCCATAAATCGACCGAAGGAATTTATGTGGATGAAAACTGGAAGGAAATGGCATATCTGCAAATGCCGATTCAGATGCGCTGGAATTCGTTCGAAAAAATCACGGCCAGCATCAAGCACAATGTCGAAGACAACAACTTCGATGCCGCACTGACCTATATGTACGACAAACATGGCCTGCTTGATTTTGTGCGCATCTACGATGAACAAAGCTGCCAGGGAAAGCTGATTTTTATCCGCGAGAAATACCTGGATGCCATCAAATACCTTACTTATTAACCAATCGTTTTATCTATGTTTGAATACATCAATGGCCTTGTCAGGTCACTGCTACAGCCCATGCAACTTGTTGAACGTGAAGCTGCAATTTATGCTGAAGGGGCCTCTTTTCTGAGTTTGTTTATCCTGGCGGTGCTGGTTTATTACATCGCCAGGTTTGTCATCAGGCAAACAGTCTTCGTATTTATTCACCGCTCATCAACCGAATATGACGACATCCTGATCAAAAACAAGGTTTTCTCACGGGCATCCTACCTGGTTCCGTCATACATCATTTCGACCTTTGTTCCGGCTGCCTTGCCCAGTTTCCCGAAAAGCATCATCTTCGTTCAACATGGTGTTCAGGTGTATGTGATTTTTGTGGTCATGCTGATCCTCAGTGGCTTGTTATCGAGTGTGCTTGATATTTACAACACCTTCGATGTGGCACGAAGCAAACCCATCAAAGGATTGATTCAAATCATCAAAATCATCATGTATGTGGTTGGCGGACTGATGATTGTAGCCACAGTCATCGGTCGTGACCTGGGGACATTGTTGCTCGGTTTGGGAACGCTGTCAGCTGTGCTCATCCTGGTGTTTAAAGATCCGATCCTGGGTTTTGTAGGTGGCATTCAGTTGTCGCAAAACGATATGGTACGCTTAGGCGACTGGATTACAATGAACAAATATGGCGCCGACGGGGAAGTAAAAGAAATTACCCTGACTACGGTAAAGGTGCAGAACTGGGATAAAACCATCACCACCATACCCACCTATGCCATGGTTTCTGATTATTTTCAGAACTGGCGTGGCATGCAGGAGTCAGGTGTCAGGCGCATCAAGCGGCACCTTTCAATCGATATGGAGAGTGTGAAATTCTGCACCCCTGAGATGTTGCAACGCTTCAGGTCCTACCAGTTGATCTCGGCATACATTGACCAAAAAGAGCATGAAATCAGCCAATACAATGCTGAAAACAACATTGATACCTCAAACCTGGTGAACGGGCGCCGGCAAACAAACCTGGGCGTTTTCAGGGCCTATATGACAGCGTTTTTCCAGCAAAGCCCGCGTATCAACAAAGAGCTCACCCTGATGGTAAGGCAGTTGCAGCCAACCGAGAAGGGCATTCCGATTGAGATTTATGTGTTTAGCAAAATTCAGGAATGGACTGCCTATGAAGCATTGCAAAGCGATATTTTTGACCATATGCTGGCCGTGCTTCCTATGTTCGACCTAAGGGTGTTTCAGGAACCATCAAACAGCAACCTGTCAGCTTTGGTGGAGAAATTGTCGAAGTAAGGCCTGAAACGATTTCTGTGGCAGTTATTCCGGCTATTGCAGCTTGCCGGTTTTCACTGACTTTGCCCGCTGCCACTCCATCCGGTAGTACTTCCAGGGGGCGACCAAAAAGCCATAGTTGTAATGGGCATGGGGTTTATGGTGGTCATAATGCGCTGCCAGGGTGGCCCTCAGGTAACGGTTACGCAGCTTGTTCAGTATGGGTATGCGTTGATGCACCAGCACATCATGAAAAAGAAAATAGGCCAGCCCGTACAAGGCAATCCCTAATCCCAGATAGAACCGCCAGTCGAAGCCGGCGCCGGCTCCGGTAAATACAAGCAGGAAGCTGGGCAAAGCAAATATCACTGCGAAGACATCATTCCATTCACACTTGCGGCCATCGCGGATATGGTGGTCTTTGTGCAGTATCCAGAGAAAGCCATGCATCACGTATTTGTGGGTGAACCAGGCCACAAACTCCATGAACAAAAATGCTGCTATCAGCAGAAAACCATTGAAGAATGCCCCCATTTTGTTATTTGTGTTGATGTAAATACTGATCCACCCGATCGAAAATAATGCGGAACCAAACCGTGTAGCTTTCAGGATGTTCGCGCATATCCTCCCTGATGGCAGACATTGTGGCGTATTTCCAGCTGTTCACTTCTGCCGGATTAAGCTGTGGAACGTCGTCGCTGTAGCCGATCAGCACATGGTCGAGTTCATGTTCTGTCAAGCCCTGGCCAACGTCGGCTTTGTAAATAAACGAGAATACTTCCTTCATCTCCGCCTTCATTCCCATTTCTTCCAGCAGTCGCCTGTCGGCGGCCTGATGCACACTTTCGTGTTGACGCGGATGGCTGCAGCAGGTGTTTGTCCAGAGTCCGGGGCTGTGGTATTTGCCTAAGGCACGCTGCTGCAGCAACAGTTCATTGTTGCTGTTGAACAGAAAAACGGAGAAAGCCCTGTGTAGTACGGCCTCCCTGTGGGCCTGCATTTTTTCCATCAGGCCCTGTGCCACATCGTTGACATCGACCAGGATCACAAATTCATTTTCCATGGCTTAATTGATTGATGAGCGCATCAAGCTGCTGGCGTTCGATGGCCAGAGGTTGCGCAGTTTGTGCGACAAATTTAAGGAGTTTTAGCGTGAATTCAGCATCTGTCAGCAAGGTCGGGTCATTGGCCAGACCTGTCAAGATCATGGCACGGTCCTCGGTAAGCTGGCCACTATAGCCAAGAAAATGGGGTGCGTTAACTTGTACACTCAGGCGCATAAACCTGATTTCTATGTTGTTGGGTTGCGCTTTAACTGCTTGTTCTATCCATAGCCTGCCTTCCTGAAAACGGCTGTATTTTGTGTAAGGATTATAAGAGCAGGCGGCAGATGTTGCGCGCGCCATGCCTTTGTAAGCCAATAACACAGGATCATTAGCGGTATTTGCTGCATCAATGGTTTCAAACAATGCCTCCGAAAGGCATTTGTCTTCTTCGAACCTAAAAAAAAGCCGGCGCGATTCCTGAAGCAGCTCAGATGGAACTGTCAGCTGCAACAGTAGCAGTATGGATGCGATTCCCATCGGATTATAAGATATTGAGGCGATAACGCAGATAGGACGTCACCAGCAAGCCGTATTTAGCTGAGTTGGGTACCCTGATGCGTTTGTTTTGTAACAACATATTGCTGTTCAGTCGCTTAATTTTCTTAAAGAGGCTGAAGTAATACACATAGGCCGAATACACGCCATAGCGCGCACCATGCGACAGTTTCCTGATGCCTGCAAGCCCGTCGGCGAAGTCTTTGGCAATGTCGTCCTCAATGCGTTGCTTTGTTTCGGCAGTAAAGTTGGCCATATCGATACCGGGAAAATAGGTCCGGCCCAGATGAACATGGTCGGTGTGCATATCGCGCAGAAAATTGATCTTCTGAAATGCCGATCCCAGGCGCATGGCGGAAAACTTTAACTCGTCATATTGCTGCTGATTACCATAGGTGAACACGTGAAGGCACATGAGGCCCACCACTTCGGCAGAACCCAGAATATAATCTTCGAACAGCATCTGGCTGTACTCAATATCAACAAGATCCATCTCCATGCTCTTCAGGAAACGGTCGATCAGTTCCCATTCAATGCCATAGGTGTGAACGGCTTCCTGAAAACTGTTCAGAATCGGATTGAGGCTGATGCGGCGCTCAATGGCATTTACTGTATCAGCGCGAAATTCAGCCATCAGCGTATTCTTGTCGTAGGCATGAAAGGTGTCTACAATTTCATCGGCCAGCCTGACAAAGCCATATATGGCATAAATGGGATCGTGTAACTCCTTGCTGAATAACCGAATGCCCAGCGAAAACGAGGTGCTGTACGCACGGGTTGTCATCTTGCTGGTACGCCGCGAAATGGAATCATAAATGGATTTCATAAGGATTGTTGGTGTTTTTTAATGATTTCTCTTGCTGCTACCTGTCCCGAGATGATGGCGGGCGGAACGCCCGGTCCGGGGATGGTTAGCTGACCGGTATACAATAAGTTGCTGAGTTTTTTATTGAACATCGATGGTTTCAGTATGGCCGTTTGACGGAGGGTGTTGGCCAAGCCGTAGGCATTACCTTTGTAGGCATGGTAATCAGCCGAAAAATCACGGTTCGAGTATATGCGCTTATACACGATATGGTCTTTAAACTGGATGCCAAGGGTTTCCTCAATCCGCGCAATGGAAAAATCGAAATATTGCTGACGTATTTCATCGGTATCATCGAGGCCGGGAGCTACCGGAATCAATATAAACAGGTTTTCCATACCTTCAGGCGCCACACTATGGTCGGATTGTGAGGTGCAGCTCAGGTAAACCGAAGGGTTTTCGGGCCATTGCGGGTTTTCGTAAATCTGTTCAGCATGCTTTTCAAAGTCATTGTTGAAAATAAGGGTATGATGCTGAATCCCGTTTAGTTTTTTGTTGACACCCAGATAATAAATCAGCGACGAAGGCGACATGGTCCGGCTGTCCCAGTATTTTTCGTCGTAGGTGCGGTATGCTTTCGGGAGAATGTGTTGTTCCACATGGTGATAGTCGGCACTGGCAACAACATAATCGGCTTCAAAACTGCCTGTGTTTGTTGCAACACCTGTAATTTTCCCTTTTTCGATCTGAAAGGATTTCACCTCCTGTTTGTAATGGAACTGAACGCCCAGTGAAACTGCCAGTTTTTCGAATCCTTCAACTACGCTATACATGCCGTTTTCGGGATACCAGGTGCCCAGTTTCATATCGCCGTAGTTCATCAGGCTGTAAAGCGCAGGCGTTTTTTGCGCGGTGGCACCCAGAAATAGGATAGGGAATTCGAGAATTCTGAGCAGCTTAGGGTTTGTGAAATATTTTCTAATATAGCCGTGAAACGACTGGAGAATGTGCATCTTCATGGCAGATTTCACGATGTTCCAGTCAGCAAACTCCAGCAGGCTTTTCGATGGTTTGAACACAAGGTTTTTGATGCCGATTTCATATTTAAACGCAGCCTCTTCAAGGAACTTTTTCAGCTTTGGCCCGCTTCCTTTTTCAATGGATTCAAAAAGTGCGATCAAAGCTTCCTCGTCGGCCGGGAGGTCAACCTTATCGCCAGGCCCGAAATAAATGGTGTATGATGGGTCGAGTCGTTTCAATGTGTAAAAGTCGGACACCTGTTTGCCAAAGCTGGCAAAAAACTGCTCAAACACATCAGGCATCCAGTACCAGCTGGGCCCCATGTCGAATGTAAAGCCTGCTTCGCTGAACTTACGTGCCCGCCCTCCGGCCATATCATGCTTCTCAAGCACAATAACCTTGTGACCATTGTTGGCCAGTGTTGCCGCTGTTGACAAGCCCGAGAACCCGGCTCCGATTACGATTACTCTTGCCATGTGAAAGGAATTAACCGATTGTTTAATAAAACATATGAAATCTTAAACAAGAAAAGGAATATATTGTTCAAAGGTATGAAATCAAAGGGACCAAATCAATACGAAGAATTGCGTAATAAGCTGTTTAAGTAGGTATTGGTTGATGGCATCATAAGGCAAATTGTAGCCCTGCGTAATTTGCTCTTACCCGATCATTAAGGGTTGTGTTGCAAAACCCGATCAATCGGTGAATTGATCTTTTATGTAGTTTTGCCGGCAAATGGCTTTGGCAAGGCTTTTTTGCAGCGAATTGGCGAAAAAAGAAAAAGAATCGCAGTAAGTTGTGTGAATTAAAATAAAATGCCTATTTTTGCAGGCTCAAAAAATGAAACGATAAGAACATGTATTTATCTGCTGAAAAGAAAACAGAAATCTTCACGGAATTTGGCCAGTCGGCAACCGATACCGGTTCAGCCGAAGGTCAGATCGCCCTATTCACCTTTAGGATCAAGCATTTGACGGATCATCTGAAGGAAAACAAAAAGGATCTAGCCACCATGCGCGCCCTGGTTCGTTTGGTTGGTAAACGCAGGAAACTGCTCGACTACCTGAAGTCAAAAGACATTGAAAGATATCGCGAGATCATTAAGAAACTCGGTATCAGAAAATAATCAACACCTTAATAAGGTAGGAAAAAGGCAATTTGAAATGATTGCCTTTTTTTGCATTTTATCAGGTTGTATTTTAGTACATTCATTTATAACAACTTATGACTCCAAAAGGAATTATTAGAACCATCGAACTGGCTGATGGTCGTACGATTACGATCGAAACCGGCCGTCTTGCCAAGCAAGCTGATGGTGCTGTTGTGGTAAGCATGGGAAAAACCATGTTATTGGCGACAGTAGTGTCGGCCAAAGAGGCAAAAGAAGACGTCGATTTTATGCCTCTGTCGGTTGACTACAAAGAGAAATATGCTTCTACCGGAAAATTTCCCGGTGGATTTTTTAAACGTGAGGGCCGGCCTTCAGACTACGAAGTGTTGATAGCCCGTCTTGTCGACAGGGCGCTCCGCCCATTGTTCCCCGACAATTACCATGCTGAAACACAGGTGCTCATCAACCTGATTTCAGGCGAAAGCGATGTTGCTCCCGACGCGCTGGCCGCCCTGGCTGCTTCATCAGCCCTTGCTGTTTCTGATATTCCTTTCAACGGGCCAATTTCAGAAGTCCGCGTGGCTTATATCGATGGTAAATTTGTCATTAACCCTTCGATTACTGCACTTGCAGGAGCTGAGCTCGACCTGATGGTTGCTGCTACAATCGACAACATCATGATGGTTGAGGGCGAATCAAAAGAAGTTTCGGAAGCACTTATGCTCGAAGCGCTTAAGGTGGCCCATGACGCCATCAGGGTGCAATGCCAGGCGCAGATTGACCTTGCTGCAATGGTTGAAAAAGCCAACCCCAAACGCGTGTATTGCCACGAGGTTAACGACGAGGAATTACGCGAAGCGGTTCTTGCCTTTGCCTACAAACCTTGCTACGAAATTGCCATGAAAGGCAACCCGAACAAACACGAACGCAGCGACGCCTTTAAGGCCGTTTGTCAGCAATACATTGACGCTCTTCCTGAAGAGGAACGTGAAGCCAAGACCAAGCTGGTGAAACGCTATTTCCACGATGCTGAAAAGAAAGCAGTACGCGACGCCATCCTGAACGAAAGAATCAGGCTTGATGGACGCAAGCTGAACGAAATCAGGCCGATCTGGAGCGAAGTCGATTACCTGCCTTCAGCACATGGTTCAGCCATTTTCACCCGCGGTGAAACACAGGCACTGGTAACCGTTACACTCGGTACCAAACTCGATGTGCAAACCATCGACGGCGCCGTTTTCGAAGGCACTTCGACCTTTATGCTGCATTATAACTTCCCGAGTTTCTCAACCGGTGAAGTGAAACCAAACCGTGGTGTCAGCCGCCGCGAAGTAGGGCATGGAAACCTTGCTGAACGCGCATTGAAGGTCATGGTTCCCGGTGGAGAAGAAAATCCATATACAGTCAGGGTAGTATCCGATATCCTCGAGTCAAATGGTTCTTCATCAATGGCATCTGTCTGTGGTGGAACCCTCGCACTCATGGATGCCGGTGTCAAAATCAAGAAACCTGTGGCTGGTATTGCCATGGGACTGATCACCGAAGGCGGAAGCGACAAATTTGCAGTATTATCAGATATTCTGGGTGATGAAGATCACCTGGGTGATATGGACTTCAAAGTCACCGGTACAAAGGATGGCATCACTGCCTGCCAGATGGACATCAAGGTTGACGGACTTTCATATGAGGTGCTCGAACAGGCACTCGAACAGGCCAGACAAGGCCGCTTGCATATCCTTGGTGAAATGGCCAAAACCATTACAGAGCCACGTGCTGATTATAAAGACCATGTGCCAAGAATTGAAAAGATGATGATTGACAAGGAATTTATTGGTGCCATTATCGGACCCGGAGGAAAAATCATCCAGGAGATGCAGCGCGAAACCAATACCACCATTGTCATTGAAGAACAAGGCAATTTTGGTGTAATCGACATTGTATCAGCAAATAAAGAATCAATCGATCTGGCAAAAGCACGCATCAGGGCAATTGTTGCCGTTCCTGAAGTGGGCGAGATTTACCTCGGAACCGTGAAGAACATTATGCCTTTCGGCGCATTTGTCGAAATTCTTCCGGGAAAAGATGGGCTGTTGCACATTTCGGAGATCGAATGGAAAAGGCTTGAAACCGTTGAAAGTGTGCTTAAAGTTGGCGATAAAATCAAGGTGAAGCTTATTGGTGTTGATGCCAAGACAGGTAAAATGAAACTTTCAAGAAAAGTACTCATTCCCCGTCCGGAAAGTGATCAGGACCGTAACAATAAAGAATAAGTTTACGTAGAATACGAGCAACTATAAATCTGCGCATTCATGAGGCAACTCAAAATTACAAAACAGGTTACCAACCGCGAAACGGCTTCGCTCGACAAATACCTCCAGGAAATTGGTAAGGTTGAGTTGATTACAGCCGAAGAAGAGGTTGAACTGGCTCAACGCATCAAACAGGGTGACAGGGCTGCCCTCGAAAAACTGACAAAAGCCAACCTTCGTTTCGTGGTATCTGTTTCGAAACAGTACCAGAACCAAGGACTTAGCCTGCCAGATTTAATTAACGAAGGAAACCTTGGCCTGATCAAAGCGGCTCAGCGTTTCGATGAAACAAGGGGATTCAAGTTCATTTCCTATGCTGTTTGGTGGATCAGGCAGTCGATTCTTCAGGCTTTGGCCGAACAATCGCGTATCGTCAGGTTGCCGCTCAACAAGATTGGTTCAATAAACAAAATCAACAAGGCATACGCTAAGCTCGAGCAGGAATTTGAACGTGAACCCAACGCCGAAGAAATAGCCGAGGTGCTTGAAGTGACCGAAAATGAGGTCAAAGAATCGATGAAGAATGCCGGAAGGCATGTTTCGATGGACGCTCCGTTGATTCAGGATGAGGATAATACGATGTATGATGTGCTTCGCAGCGAAGAAGCCATTACACCGGAAACCGAATTGTTGTATGAATCACTCAGAAAGGAAATCGACCGGGCCATTTCAACCCTGACACCACGTGAAGCTGATGTTGTAAGGCTTTACTTCGGACTCAACGGAAGCCACCCAATGACACTGGAAGAAATCGGCGAGAAGTTTGACCTGACCCGTGAGCGGGTTCGCCAGATCAAAGAAAAAGCCATTCGCAGGCTGAAGCACACCAGTAGAAGCAAAATCCTGAAAAGTTATCTTGGATAATAATATAAAAAAAGCGCCGGTCAGGCGCTTTTTTTTATGCAAACAATGCAACAGTCTGTAGCAGTATCCCTTTCAGGATGCCACCGTCATGGCTATTTTTTTGGAGCCGTCTTTTTGATGGCTACATTGATGATGCCTGCCCATTTATCAGTGAGTTGCAGCTCACGGGTAAGGGTGTATTTGTTGCGTTCGGTGTTGTAAAACTCAAGTACTGTTTCAGGCATTCCGGGCGTGCGGCTTACCAGGGCTAGCTCCAGCCTGTCAATTACCCGCGATTGGCTTTCTTTTGATCCGGAAGCAGAGCTGATGTTGACAATGCGGCAAGCGCGCATTTCGTTCAGGTTGACAGTCCTGGCGTCCTCGTAATCGGCCGATTTGGTGTAGAAGAAAACCTTGTTTGTATCGCTGGCAATGCCAATAGCAGCACTGCCCCATATGTCAGTTGCAGTAACCGTGTCGTTGCCATGGCTGGCCAACTGATTGATTGCCTTGATGAAAAATTGCTTCTTCTTTGAGCTTGAGCGACTAATGATAATGATGGGTAAGACGCAGATAAAGGTAAGCACCAAACCCGAAATTGTAGTTCCTATGTCCATTGTTCAATGTGTTATTAAGTCAATAAATAAATGAGGCAATCTTCGGAATTGCGAATGAAGAAATGAGATTCATTTCTTGTTGGGAACCGACTTAGGGCTTGTCACAAAAAATAATGGAACGGAAAAATCAGGTCAGCGGCTGAGCACTGGATGTCGATTTGGCCCACATAGGCAATATGTTTGAGCAGCTTATGCTCATTGCTCACTATGGCCTTTTTTACAATCATTGAAAAGCCATTGTGCTTTTCCCGTATCCGGGTCGTAGGCGAATTGCTTGTGGCATTGCTGATGCTACCCTCATTGATGGTATGGCACAGAAGATTTGAGGATACAAAGGAAAAACTCAGTTCGTGGTTGCTGTCAGTCATGCCTGTTTCATAACCATACATACCGAGCTTAATATGGTTTGTGCTAGCCAGGTACCCATAGAGCACCGTCAGCTGAAGCAAGGCAATAATTTTAAGCCAGTTTTTCACGCGGCAAAGGTATTTTATTTGCATGGATGTGGTGAGTTCTCTAAAAAATATTTCAACACACATAACTGGATAAGAATTTCATATTCAGGTGGAAGGAAAGGCAGGTTTTGTACCCTGTTTCTGCCCGGACGATGAAAGTAATTCTGTGTTTTTTATGAAAGTCATGCGAGCCTGGGAAGAGTTGACCGGGAAGGAGAATTTTGTGTAATTTAACCGCAAATCCAGTGCAAGTGAACAGCCCGGAAAAACCTTTGCTTGAAATCATTTTTGAGACCGACCGCCTGGTGGCCATCAACAAGACGCCCGGTTTGCTCGTGCACCGGAGCCCCATTGCCGGCAATGCCGATGAGTTTGCTTTGCAGCTGTTGCGCGACCAGCTTGGCAGGAGGGTTTATCCCGTTCACCGCCTCGACCGCAAGACCTCGGGTGTGCTGTTGTTTGCCCTCAGTAAAAGCAGCCATGCCGCCATGCATCACCTCATTGCGAACCAGCAAATAGAAAAAACATACCATGCCATTGTTCGGGGCTACACGCCTGATGAAGAACGTATTGATTACCCGCTGGCAAACGAAACAGCCAAAGTGCAGGAAGCGGTTACGAATTACCGGACATGCTGCAGGGCTGAGCTGGCCGTTCCTTTTGGGAAATTCAGCACTTCGCGCTATTCACTGCTCGAAATCGTTCCTGAAACGGGCCGTACGCATCAGATCAGGCGGCACCTTTCTCACATCAACCATCCGATTATCGGCGACAGGCCTTACGGCTGCAATAAACAAAACAAGCTTTTTCTGGAACAATGGCAACTCAGCCAGATGATGCTTCATGCATCGCGCCTTTCGTTCAGTGATCCGGAAAGTGGCATCCGAAACACAATAACGGCCTCCTTTCCGCATGAATTTATGCGCATGCTGATACTTATGGGTTGGGAAAACCAATGTGAGCGCCACAACGATACTGGGCTTGAATAGCAAAAATTTACGCGAGGTTTCGCAAAGCGGAAATTTGTATTTTTGTAAAAAACACCATGGAACACCTGATTGCCCCATCGATGCTGTCGGCCGACTTTCTGAGGCTGGGAGAAGACATTGAGATGATAAACAACAGCGATGCTGATTGGTTTCACCTTGATGTGATGGATGGCGTGTTTGTTCCGAATATTTCCTTTGGTTTGCCTGTCATCAAAGCCATTAGCAGCCTGGCGGTCAAGCCCCTCGATGTCCACCTGATGATCGTGGAGCCGGAGAAGTATATTACTGCTTTCAGGGATGCAGGCGCTGATATCCTCAGCATCCATTACGAGGCCAGTGTTCACCTGCACCGCAGCCTGCAAGCCATCAGACAGGCCGGCATGAAGGCTGGCGTGGTGCTGAATCCGCACAGCCCGGTTGCTTTGCTCAGCGATATCCTCGAGTTTGCTGACCTCGTCCTGATCATGTCAGTGAACCCCGGATTTGGCGGACAGGAATTTATTGCCAACACTTTCCGTAAAGTCAAGGAGCTAAAACAGATGATTTACGAACAGGGCCTGAATGTGCAGATCGAAGTGGATGGTGGCATCAACCGTTACAACGCTGCCGATTTGGTCGAGGCAGGAGCCGATGTGCTCGTTGCCGGGAATGCGGTTTTTAAGGCACACGATCCGATGGAAGAAATCAGGGTGTTGAAAAGTTTATTGTAACTGTTCACAACAATAATTTAATTTAGCCATTCCAATTTTTAACCAAGCTTGTATGAGCGATTCATTTGAAACACCTCATCTCAACAGGTGTGATCTCCATCAAGATACATCGTTTCACCACAGCACTGAAGCATTTCCGGAATTTGATGGCGCTAATGATAACATCTGGAAGAATAAAACGGTGATGATTGTTGAAGATGTCCCGTCGAATTACCAGCTTTTAGCAGCTTACCTGGCCCGTACCGGCGCCCGCATCATCCATTTCGACTTTGGCCTTCCGGCCTTTGAGTTGCTGAAATCAGACAACAACATTGACCTGGTGCTGATGGACCTGCGTTTGCCTGATCTGAATGGCATTTCGGTGACACGGCTGATCAGGTCTATTAACCTCGATGTGCCCATCATTGCCCAGACTGCCTTTGCCATGCAAGGCGACCGCGAAAGGTGCCTCGAAGCCGGTTGCAGCGATTATATTGCCAAGCCGATCCGCAAGCAGGATTTCCTCTCCATCGTGGGCAAATACATGAACTGATCCAGCGACTGAAAGCTGCGTTTACCGTTTTTTCTTTACTTAAAGGCAGCGCTGCAGAATTGCGTGTGCAATGAGTTGTGCTGCAAACACTTTGGACTTAGGTGAAGGTGAAAATTTGCTCAGCGGTGCATTGCCATTGCAGATTTCTGCCGCCCTCATCAGGGAATAACCAACCGAAATGTGTAAATTTGCTTCAATAAAACTAAACCTATGAATGAAGCACTATTGGGCCTTGAACCCGCAGGCATCTGGAAATATTTCAAAGAAATCCTGATGATTCCAAGGCCGTCAAAGCATGAGGAACAGATTGTCGCATACCTGCTTTCGTTTGCCCATGCACATCAGCTCGATGTAAAACAGGATAAGGTCGGAAATGTACTGATCAGTAAACCGGCCTCGCCGGGATTTGAGAACAGGCAGACGGTGGTCATGCAGAGCCATATTGATATGGTGTGTGAGAAAAACAGCGACAAAGTCCACGACTTCTTCAAAGATCCCATTGATACCTTTATTGAAGACGGATGGGTGAAAGCAAAGGGGACGACCCTTGGCGCCGACGACGGCATTGGCGTGGCAGCACAGCTGGCTATCCTGGCCGACAAGACCATTCAACACGGGCCATTGGAATGCCTGTTCACCATTGACGAAGAAACCGGCCTTTCGGGTGCGTTTGGCCTTGAACCCGGATTTGTTAAGGGACGCATTCTGCTCAATGTTGACTCGGAGGACGAAGGCGAACTATTCATTGGCTGCGCCGGCGGAAAAGACACTGTGGTAACGCTTCCATTTCAGAAAACGGCAGTTCCTGAAGGTCATCAGGCCTATAAGCTTGCCATCTCAGGCCTCACTGGCGGACATTCCGGTGACGATATTCACAAAGGCCGCGGTAATGCCAATAAATTGCTTGTGAGACTTTTGTATAAGGCAACCAATGAGTTTGGGGCGCTGCTCAGCCAAATTGAGGGCGGAAACTTACGCAATGCCATCGCACGCGAAGCCCAAGCCATCATCCTCCTTTCTGCTGAAAATGCTGCAAAAGCCAGTGCGATGTTAATTGCGATGGGAGAAAGCCTGCGCGGCGAATTCGCGATTACAGAACCCAGGCTCGAAATCAACCTGACACCCTGGGAGGGCCGCGTCAATATGGTCGTTGAAGCGGAAGACCAACATAAGCTCATCAACAGCCTGTATGCCTGTCCGCACGGCGTGATGGCTTATTCCCAGAGTATTCCCGGTTTCGTTGAAACTTCAACCAACCTTGCGTCTGTGCGGATGATCAACGACACTTTTGAAATTACTACCAGCCAGCGCAGTTCAGTCGAATCGGCAAAAGCCGATGTGGTTGCCATGGTGGCTGCCTGCTTCAAGCTCACCGGAGCCACTGTAAAACACAGCAATGGCTATCCCGGCTGGGCACCAAATCCTTCGTCGGCCATCCGCGACATTACCGAAACAGCCTATGTGAAGCTGTTTGGCAACAAGCCCGAAGTCAAGGCCATCCACGCCGGTCTTGAGTGCGGCCTCATTGGTGACGTTTACAGCGGAATGGACATGATTTCCTATGGTCCAACCATCAAAGGAGCACATTCACCCGACGAAAGACTCGAAATACAGAGCGTAACAAAGTTCTGGGATTTGACCCTTGAAATTCTCAGGCAAATTCCCTAGGGCAGCCTACACTTAAAAAAGGCGGTGATTGTTACAATCACCGCCTTTTTTTTATCGTGCTACTACGTTCTGGAAACTAAATCCATTTCAGCAATGGAAAATCCATGCGGTGCGGCAACTGTTCGTTTTTAGGGAAGATCCGGAAGGTGTAATCATACACACCGGCCCTGTACAAGGGCACATCAACGCGGTAGCGGACCCAGCCTTCACCTGAGCTCACAACATACAGTTCTTCCTTAAACACCAGCTCATCGATGCGGTCGTGTAACTTCCGTCCGACGAGCAACTCAATACCCACATCACCAACCGATAAGCCGGGGGTGTTCAGGTTGATCTCTGCCACGAAATTCTCTCCAAACTCGAGCGGCCTTACTGTTGGATCGGGTACCTTAATGGATTTCACTTCGAGGGCATCCCAGGCTGACCTTACCTTGTTTTTCCAGGCATTGATTTCATGGGCTAGGGCATAATTGTTCTGCCTCATCAGGTGCGTGCGCCCAATCAGCTTGCCATAGAAGCCTTTGAAATAGTCGTCGAGCATGCGTTTCATGGTGAAATGCGGTGCTATCTCAGCAATGTTATTTTTGATGTTTTTGATCCAGGCTTCGGGAACACCGGCTTCGTTGCGCGTATAGTATAACTTAACAATCTCACCCTCGAGAAGGTTATAGATTGTTTCGGCATCCAGCTCATCCTGATATTGCTGGTTGTTGTAGGTGCGGCTTTCCTGGATGGCCCAGCCGGCATTTTTTTTGTAACCTTCGGCCCACCAGCCATCAAGCACACTGAAATTCAATACCCCGTTCATCACGGCTTTTTCGCCGCTTGTGCCCGACGCTTCAAGTGGCCGGGTTGGGGTGTTTAACCAGATGTCAACGCTGTTGGTCAACCGCTTGCCGAGCTCCATATCATAGTTTTCGATAAAGAGCACCTTGCCGATAAACTCCGGCATTTTCGATACTTCGATGATGCGCTTGATCAGGTCCTGTCCGGCTTTATCATTAGGATGGGCTTTGCCGGCAAACAGGAAAATCACCGGACGTTCGGCCCTGTTCACAATGCGCGACAAGCGTTCCAGGTTTGTAAACAGGAGGTGTGCCCTTTTATACGTGGCAAAGCGCCTGGCAAAGCCTAGGATCAGGGCATCCGCATTCAGTGCTTCAATGGTTTTCAGGATCAGCTTTGGACTTTCCTGCCGCTCTGTCAGGTCGAGTTTCACACGGTATTTGATATAGCTGATCAGCTCGGCTTTAAGCATCTTGCGCAGCTCCCAGATTTCACTGTCAGAAACCTTGTTGATTTCGGCCCAGTGCGCTGGGTTCGATTGGTCAGCCTCAAAGTCTGGCGTGAAGTATTTTCGGTAGAGCTGCTGCCATGATGCATCGGTCCAGGTGGGATAATGCACACCATTGGTCACAGAACCAATATGCAGTTCATTGGCGAAATAGCCGGGGTAGAGCGATTGAAACATCTCGCGCGATACACGTCCATGTATCTGACTCACACCGTTCACCTCCTGACTCAGCTTGGTTGCCAGCACACTCATTGAAAATTTCTCGCCCGGATCGTTTGGCCTGAACTTGCCAAGGTTCATGAAATCGTTCCATTCGATATTCAGCCTGGCGGCATAATGCGGCATATACATGCGGAGCAGGTGCTCTTCGAAGGCATCATGGCCTGCAGGCACAGGGGTGTGGGTGGTAAACAGGGTAGAAGCCCGCACAATTTCGAGGGCAGTGTTGAAGTCGAAATTTTCGTGTTCAGTACAACGCCTCAGCCTTTCGAGACCGATAAAGGCGGAATGGCCTTCGTTGCTGTGGTAAATTGTTGGCTGAATGCCAATGGTTTCCAGTAAACGAATACCACCTACGCCAAGGACCATTTCCTGTTTGAACCGCATTTCGCTGTCGCCCCCGTATAACTGGAAGGTGATGCTGCGGTCATCGGCCTGGTTTTCTTCAATGTCGGTGTCGAGCAAATAGAGGGCAATGCGTCCTACACTGACTTTCCATGCTTTTGCCACGAGCGTGCGGCCCGGAAGTGCCAGGCTGACAGTTACCCAATCGCCCTTTTCATCGCGGACAGGCTCGAGTGGCAGGTGGGTGAATTTCTGTGGAATATATTGTGCGAGCTGGTCGCCGAAAAGTGAGATGTCCTGGGTGAAGTAACCATAGCGGTACAAGAGTCCAATCCCGACGAGGTTTACGGCCGAGTCACTGGCTTGTTTCAGGTAATCGCCTGCCAGAATGCCCAGCCCGCCCGAATAGATTTTGAGGCTCTTATGCAGCCCATACTCCATGCTGAAATATGCGATGGTATCAGCTGAGGCAGGAGTAGCTGACATATACTGTTTAAAGTCGCTGTACACCTTGTCCAGTCGCTGCACAAATTCAGGATTGTTTTCAAGGGCTTCCATTTCCTTGAGCGAAAGGCTTTCCATCATCGAGATAGGGTTTTGCTCGTATTCGAGCCAGGCCTCCGGGCTGATGGACTCGAAGAGGGCGATAGCCTCAAAGTTCCACGACCACCACAGGTTTTGCGACAGCTCCCAGAGTTTTTTAAGATGGCGAGTGTAAACCGGCTGGATCAGGAATTTTTTCCAGTTTGGCTGATCCTGTTTCGAAAGGTTGAAGGTGCGCAAGGGATCGTTCAGCCTGCGTGATTCAAAGAGGTGTTCGCGCTCATGTACCTTGTTGATGGCGATTTCGTAGGCTGTATAATAATTTGCTGCCAGCTGATCCCACAAGGCCTGATTAGCCGTGTGAATGGCTGATTTCCGGCTGTTTACCACTGTTTCTGCCTTTGCTTTGCTTTGTTGCAGCAAATGCCTGGTGATGGCTGCCACCACCTCGTCAGTGTTGTCTTCGGTGCGCTCGAGCACGGTCACTGCATCAGCCGATCCGCCGATGGTGCGGGCCCAGAGCCCGAAACCTGCCAGTGAGGTTGTGATGGTTGGAATGCCATTGGCAATGCTTTCGAGTGGGGTGTATCCCCAGGGCTCATAGTATGAAGCGAAAACCGAAACGTCGAAAGCCGCAAGGAAGTCATAATAACCCAGGTCAAAGATGCCATCATGCCCGTTGAGGTAGGTGGGTGCAAATATGATTTTCACCTTGTCGCTCGGGTTGTTGTTCAGTTGCACTTCCCTGATCCTGTTAATCACCTGATCGTTAAAGCCATCGAACAAACGGTGGGTGCAATATGGGTCAGGCAAGCCAATGTTGGCCGCCGGATTGGCCATCTTTTCTTTAAGTTCTTTAACTGGTCCGGCAATATTGGCGGGAACGGTGATCACAGCCAGCAGGGTTTTGCTGAGTTTCCCCGATTTATTCAGCGCGCTGATGGCGTCGATAAACAGGTCGATGCCCTTGTTGCGGAATTCGTAACGGCCACTGGTGACAACCATCGTGGTGTCATCGTTAAGCGTTTGTCCGGTCAGCAGGCTGGCAACGGAAAGTATCTTTTTTCTTGCATCGCTTCTTTTGCGGGCATAAATGGCTTCCGAAACGATCATTTCATCATCAAATCCATTGATGGTGACGACGTCAGGGTTTCGGCCGAGAAAATGGGCGCACTCCCTTGCTGTAATGTCACTCACGGTCGTAAATGCATCAGCCACATTGGCTGCTGTGCGTTCGATCGATTGTTTCGAAGTGATATTGAACCTGGTAGCTGTCAGGGCAGGCTGATAACTCAGCATATCCCTGTACAATGGCAAACCATTGCTGGCAATGGCCCTTCCGAGGGCAGTGGCATGGGTTGTGAAGGCTGTGCCAATGTGTGGGGCGTACTTGTTGAGGTAAAGCACACCGGTGCCAGTCATCCACTCATGAAACTGTGCCACCACCTTTTCGTAGGTGCTCAGGTGAAAGTTGCAGAAGCTCTCGATGACCAGTCCTGAAGCATAGCCAAACATGGCTGGTTCGATATAGTCCCATTGACCCTGCAGTGAGTCGAGCTGGTAGGTTTCCCAGAAATCGGTGAAGATCTTGTCTTTTTGTGTAAACAATGGGGTGAAGTCAATCAGTATGGCAAGTGGCTTGCTTTCGATGGCCCAGCGTCCAACACGGATCTTCAGTCCTTCGATGGCAGCACGCTTCCTCCACTCGGGGAAGAGGCTGTTGTCTTCGATAAAATAAGGATTGCCGGTCGTTTCCTTCCATACATCTGGCCCGATGGTGATGTAGTGATCTTTGTATTCGTTGACGATGGTTTTGCTCTTTGTTGCAATGACAGTGTAAATGCCACCAATCAGGTTACAAACTTCCCAGCTTGTTTCAAAAATATAATCAGGTTTTTGGGTCATTATTCGATTAGGATTATTAATGTAATTGTGATCAAATCCCGACTTCCGGCCGATGATGCCGGATGTGGGCGGTTCGTTGCAGTTAGTCAGCGATGTTCAGTCTTACTTAAAGTCTAAAACAATGCTTTTAGTTTATCTTCTATTTGTTTACGGATTTGGGCAGCGCTCTTTTTGGTGACTTTCAGCTCCTGCTGCAGGTCTTCAAACTTTTTCCTTGTAGCCCGTGAGAGGTTCGGCAGCACCTTGTTGACGAGTTCCTGCTCAGCATCTTTCAAAGCAGCAACAAGGTCTTCCGCTTCAAGGTCTTTTACCAGTTTTTTGATCTTGGCATCAGAGAGGTTTCTGATGTCGTCGAAAACAGGTTTCACTTTTTCTTCGCCCTTTTTGATGGCTTGCTTGGCTTTTCCGCTGGCTTTTTCAAGCTGTTCGCCGGCCTGTGCGCCTACCATTTTAACAAACTGACTGCCTTTTTCAATCAGCTCATCCAGCATGGCTGCGGTATCGGGCTGGTGTTTTTCGACCCTGATCATGAAATCGGACAGCACATTCATATAATTGATGTAGGCTTCATAAGGAGAAGGATAGTGGTTGAAGTATTTATGGACGTCCCCGTCGGAGAACCACTTGGTGCACATATAGTAAAAATGATCCGACGACTGCAGGTAGTTCCAGTCGCGCTGAATATCAGGATCATCAATTTGTCTTACTTTTTGTCCGAGTGAATACAGCTTATCGAATGATTCATCCTGGAGGTCGTTGCCAAGCCATGCAGTAACATCGCGTTCTTCATCGGCCCAGGAGACCGGATAGGGAACTTGTATAGCCGACACTGGCTGCAGCTTTTCGGCCAGCAGGGCAGGAGTCGAAAATTTGAATTCACTGTGGCTGAATACAGCACCAGGCAAGGCCTTCATAAAATCGAAGATACCTGTCGAAGCCCACTGGTGTTCGCCAAAAGTTTCATAATCAAGAAACAGGTTTACCACTTCTTCCTTAGGGTTGATTTTATTCAGCCATCCGACAAATTTCTCCGCAGTGATTGGCCATTCGGGCCAGCTTTGCTGCGAAAACCTGAAGGTGATGTCGTCGCTGAGCCTGAAGTTGCGCAGAAGCACCTTGAGTTTGGGGTTGATGGCGTTGGCATACATATAGTTCGGGCTTTTCCATCCAAGGATGTGCTTGGCACCTTCGGTGAGCATGACCTTGAAACCCATATCGGCCACCTGGGCGCCAATCTTGTCCGAATAAATCAATTCCGTGTTTCTGAAGCTCACAGGTTTCACGCCAAACACTTCTTCCACTTTCCTGCTGTGGGCAGTAACCTGCCTTTCAAACTCCTCAGGGTCTTTCAGGGCGCTTAATGAGTGTGCATAGGTTTCGGCAAGGATTTCGACATTGCCAGTGGCCACAAGCCGGCGAAAGCTGTCGATGGCTTCGGGTGCGTAAAGCTCCATCTGTTCGATGGCAAGGCCGGTAATCGAAAAGCTGACCTTGAAATTGGCACCGAACTCACCGATGTGTTTCATGAGGATGTCGTTCATGGGCAGGTAGCATTTTTCAGCCACACGCCGCATGATCATCCTGTTAAAGTATTCGTCGTAATAGTGGTGGTTTTTGCCAATATCAAAAAAGCGGTAAGTCCGCAAACGGAAGGGTTGATGAACCTGAAAATAGAAACAAATTGATTTCATATCAGCCAGTTATTTATGCTTTATTGTTGTTTGTATACCTTGTCGTAAACCTGTTTAACCTGCATTGCAGCGTGCTCCCATTTGAGTGAGTCCACCTCGTCTTTACCAAACCTGATGAAGGTCTCGGAGAGTGCGTTGTAGTGGCAAAGACCATAGATGGCATCGGCCATGCCGTCGATGTCCCAGAAGTCGACTTTAATGGCATGTTTAAGAATTTCCGATACGCCGGATTGTTTCGATATCACTACCGGAACATTCGACCGCATGGCTTCCAGTGGCACAATACCAAAAGGTTCCGAGATCGATGGCATGACAAAGACATCGGACATGGCAAACATCTTGTCCACATCATCGCCTTTCAGAAAACCGGTGAAGTGGAATTTATCACCCATGCGCAGCTTAGCCACGCGGGCGACCATTTTATTGAGCATATCGCCTGTTCCTGCCATCACAAACCGTACATTGGGATCACGTTTGAGCACCTTTCGTGCGGCTTCGACGAAATATTCCGGGCCTTTCTGATAAGTAATTCTGCCCAAAAAGGTGACCACTTTTTCGTCAACAGACTTCTGGAAACCGGCAAGTTCGGGCTTGTTTGAGGGTTCAACGGCATTGTGCACCGTAACTACTTTCTTTGGGTCGATCCCGTAGCGGTCGATGACGATTTTGCGGGTGAGGTTGCTCACGGTGATCACCCTGTCGGCCATTTCCATCCCGCGCTTCTCGATGGCATACACATCTGTATTGATGTTTTCGCCCGAGCGATCAAATTCGGTGGCATGCATATGGACAACAAGCGGCTTTCCGGTAGTTTCCTTGGCGGCTACGCCGGCCGAATAGGTAAGCCAGTCGTGTGCATGGATGATGTCAAAATCATGTTTGGTAGCAATGGATGACCCGATCAGCGCATAGCGTGCGACTTCTTCCATGAGGTTGGTGCCATATTTGCCGGAAAACTCATATTTCTGCGAGAAAACCCTGCTTTTGAATGACTTGCTGGCTTTTCTGTTTTCTTCCTGAAGCCGTTCAAAGTCCTCCGGTCCTACATAGGGAATGATGTTTGAACCTACTTCCATATATTGCACCCGATCCCAGTAGGACCTCTCTTCATCCTTGTCGATGTCGATGGTTACCTTACTGGCATTCACAAGCCTGACGGCTTCTTCAGATTCATCACCATAGGCCTTAGGGACGACAAAGATGACTTCGAGACCGTGTTTGGCCAGCCCTTTTGTCAAGCCAAAACATGCTGTGCCAAGTCCGCCGGTGATATGTGGAGGGAATTCCCATCCAAACATGAGTACCTTCATTGGTTCGTATTTCTAGGTTGTTGTTTCAATGCTTGCGTTTGTTGCTTGCGTCGATGAGTTTTTTAAGCCGGATCAGTTCGCCAACTGCCCATGCCTGCGAGATGGCGCCGCCTGGGAGGTGAGGAGGGTCACCATCGTACACTTCGGAGATATTGCCAATCCCGGCTTCAAGCAAGGTGCTTTCGAAGCTTTCATAAATTTCGGTGATGTCGGGCAGTGTTGATTTGCCGTAGACCTTGAGCCAGCCTTCACAATAATGACAGATCAGCCAGGTGAACACGGTTCCCTGGTGGTAAGCCAGGTCGCGTTTTTCCTGGTTTCCACCAAAAACACCTTGATAGTCAGGGTGTTTTGGTGACAGGGTGCGTAGTCCCCGCTCGGTAAGCAGCTCTGACTTTACCCTGTTGATAACTCCCGCCTGCATCTCATCACTTAGCGGACTGTAAGGTAGCGAAACCGCGAAAAGCATATTGGGCCTGACAGCGAAATCCTTATAATCACCATCGACATAATCGGCCAGGTAATTGTATTTTGGATCCCAGAAAAGGTCAACAAAGGCAGCTTTGATCTGTTCCGGAAGGCCATTCCATTCGTCAATAAATGCTTTGTCGCCGGCTTCCTGTGCAAGTTCAAGGGCGTAGTTAACCGCATTATACCAAAGTGAATTCACTTCAACAGCATATCCTAGCCGTGGGGTGACCGGCTTTCCTTTGCTAATAACGTCCATCCAGGTGAGGGCCATGCCGTTTTCACCGGAGTGAATCAGGCCGTTTTCGTTCATATAGATACCAAAATCAGTGCCTGCGCGAAAGCCTGAAAGAATTTGCTTTAACCACTTGCCATAGCGTTTCCAGGTTTCAGCCTTTGTGCCCTTCAGTGTGGTGTATTGCTGCAGGGTCCAGAAAAACCAAAGCGGTGCATCCACCGAGGCAAAGTCAGGCTGGTTGTTGCGCCCGATATTGGGAAACAGCGCGCCTTTGAGTGTGGTGATCATATTGTCGATCACCAGATTAAAGTTGTTTTCATCGCCGTTGAGCAAGGTGAGTCCGGGCAAGGCAATAAAGGTATCGCGGCCCCAGGTGCCAAACCAGGGGAAGCCCGCCATGATCTCCACTTTCTGTTTGTTGCGCACGATGAACTGCTGCGCCGAATTCATCAGGCAGTGTTCGAAGTTATCGCGCGGAATGCGTTTTTTAACTTCGGCATTGTATTGACGGCTGAAGGTAGCCGGTTGTTTTTCTTCGAGTCCGGCCGACACGATGATACTTTCACCTGCCGTGATGGGGATATCAAAAAATCCAGGAACATAGAGGTCTTCGTTGCCGGCATAACCGCGCTCTTTCTCCCTGATATATTCAATGTTGTAGTACCAGTCAGGCACATGGGTGTATTCTGCCTTTTTCGAAAGCTGGAAAAAGAGCCGGGAATAGCCGGTATACATCTGCCAGCTCACTCCATTGGATGTTTCTTCGTATTTGTTATTCAGGTCGATATTGGCTTTCGAAAGCTGGTGCACATTCCTGAAAGCCAGAAAAGGTTTCAACCTAAGGGTTGTCTTCGAATGGGCCTCGAGGAGGGTGTATTTGATTAACACCCGTGATTCATTTTCAGCGAAAAGCATCTCTTTGCTCAATACCACGCCACCAACACGGTAAATCAGCTTTGGTATGGGCTCCGAGGTGAAGGAGCGCAGGTATTTGTGCCCTCTTGGCTCATAAATGCCATTGGGATACATCCTTACGCCCAGGTTAAAGGCCTCATCGTGCTGGATTACGGTTTCGTCGATGGATGAAAGCAGCACATGGTTGTCATGGTCGAGCCAGGGTTGCGGCACGACTAGCAAACCGTGGTATTTCCGGGTGTTGCAACCGACGACAGTGGTGCTCGAATAACCTCCTGACCTGTTTGAACGCACCAGTTCACGGGTTAACGAAAACTCGAGATTGATAAGCTGAGATTTTTCTAACGAAATATAGCTCATTGGATTATGTTTGGGAAAATGGAGTAACTGATCAGTGTTTTTGCAAAAATAGCCAATTTTATGAATTTTTACGATGTTATGCTTGCACCAGGCTATCAAATTTAATGATAATTAACACTTATACAACAACATACAACAATTTCAGCGTTTCAGCTTTTTATGGATGATTATCCTAAATCGGTTGCGGAATTCAGTTTAACACTCAAAACATGCGCAAAGGGGCTAAAAATCATGCAATCATGACTCCAAACAGCTTATTTTTCTTTCGTTAATGCAAACACATTGACGTTGTCATCTGAGTAAACCATCCGGTAACCGGCGGGCATGTCTTCGTCGTATTTCCGCAGCACAAACAGGTATTTTGCTCCCTTGTCGATGTACGCATCGATTTGTTTAGGTTGATGGATTACCTCATTGTTCACTGTCCAGCCTTTTCGGTGGATGAAGTAAATGGCCTGCGGATTCAGTCCGCCATTCACCACAATTAAGTCGCCTTTGCCACAAACCTTATCTGCAATGGATTCTAGCCCAGTTTTGTATTTGTCTGTTGGCCTGATAAAGAAATCGTGCTGCTGGTTGGCAAGGCTTTCAATGCCAATGGCAATCAGCACAAGGCTTCCGTAGCGAACAGGCAGTTTCGACAGAAACAATGCTGCTGCCAAAGCCATGGCCGGCACAAACGGAATAATATAATAACTGTGCATTGGAAAAACAGCCCCAGTCTTGATGATAAAGGCCAGAAAGGTGATGGTAAACAGGGCAAAACCACCGATGAGCCATTTGTTTCGGCTGATGAATAGCAGGTACAATCCGGCCAGAAAGCTTGCAAAGGCCACATAGGAAAGCAGGGCACTGTAATAGAATTTCTCAAAAAATTCGGGCATGAGTGGCATGATCTCGGAAATGCCTTCGGAAAATCCTTTCGGGAAATACAGCTGAAACCGGAAGCGCTCGAGCAGCGAAGGGACCCAGTAAAAATACCAAAGGCAAACCAGTAAAAACGACAGCAGTGAGGCGGCGGCAATGCTTGCTTTTATTTTCACATCATATTTTTTTGAAAGCAGCGGCAACACCACCAGGCTCAAAAATACAAGTGCCGGAATCTTACTAAGTGCAGCCAGCGACATCAATGCAAAAAACAACAGCAGTTCAAACAGACGCTTCCGATCGAGGTAAACCGACAGATAATACAAGGCCGCAATGGCAAACGAAGCACTGAAGGTATCGGGCATGATTTTTCGTGAAAAGATAAACCAGATCGAGAAAAGCAGCACCAGTGTGGCATTGAAGGCAATCCGACCGTCGAAATGCCTTCGGACCACCAAAAAGAAATAATAGAGACCGAAACTGCTCACCAATAAATTGATGAGCCTGCCCGCCCAGTGTGAAAAGCCGAAACCTTTGAAAGTGATATATATCAGATAGTTGTAAATAGGGAACTCGGCGCCGATTATCCCGCTGTTGTCACCGTCCATATCGATCCTGGGATAAAGGATATTGTCGTCGACCTCCAGAAAGTTGCGGGCGATCATATTCGTAAGCGACTGTCGCCAATTATGCGCGGCTTCCAGGGGCGGGTTGCTGATCCCGATAAGGCGGACAAAAAAGAACAAAACGATCCAGAAGCGAATGTCCCTGACAAGTATTGCTGGTTTTATCTTTGTCATAAACGATTAAATTATTGGCCATCAGGCCTTTTACGGTGAATTTTCGGTATCAGGCAAATCCTCATCAATTAAATTTGTGCGGCGAAGAAAGCCAGCAGCGCCCATTCCTTATTCGCATCGGCCGATGGCCTTCCTTCCTCCCGCATTTGCAAATACCGTGCAATGGCTTCGCGCGACAGTGCGGTATCTGATGCAATTGACCGGTAGTGTGCCCGGCCTGAATAGATGCTGCCGTCTTCAAATGTAAGCGGCAACGATTTTTCTTTTTGCCAATGGTATGCGATAGCCGACAGCAACAGCAGGTCCGGCTGCCTGAGGCTCCGTTCAATCAATGGCTTGTGCCATCGCCTCGCCAGTTCGTCACTCGCCATGATGCTGTTGTAGGTGAGCTCACCTTCAGAATAGGTGAAATGGCTCACCTCTATGGTGACTATCCTTCCGGAGTCCCGCACATATTCAGCAACATAAACGGGATCTCCGGCAATGTTTTTAAAATGAAAAACCCGGCCCGGGCGTTCTGTCAACGGAATTTCTCCATCGGGGATTTCATCGACATTAACCAGGGATTCAATCAGCTGGTCAAAGACTTGCTGGTCTGTTTGCTTGTTGATTTTCATGTAAATGGCTTTGACGCATGCGCAAGGGCTAAATTACCACAATTATTTGTTTTCGGTTGAAAGATGCCATTATTTTCCGGAAAGAATAAGGTGTAATCCAATACGGCCGGCAAAAGCATGGCTTATCATGCTTCGGCCAGGCTGAAGCAGCGGTTGCCATGCAGATCAAGCAGAAATACCTTATCGAAACCACCTTTGTGGATGGGCCATTTGGTCACGTTTTTCGGTATGGTCCAAACTGCTGTACATTGCGCGTTTTCCAAAATTACCACAAGCCACAACTGCCCAGGCTTGCGCTTTTGGTACAGCCTGATTTTTTCGTGTTTGTGTTCAATGACCTTTTGTACTGCCGACACGGTCAGTCGGTGGCGCTTTGCATGAGAGATTGCAATGATGCCCGGCTCCTCTGCAAACAAGCGTGTTAACTCAATCCCTATAACGCTTTTCTTGCCTGTTTTAATCATAAAATCAGGTGATTCAGACTGTGTGATTTTTCCTTTGGGTAAGTCAGGAAACAAGGCGCAAAAGCGATCAAAGGCGGCCTTTTCTTCGAGGTGTTTTTGTGTTTCCAACAGTGAATAATAAATAATTGCCATACAATATTAGCTTTTTTGCCGATTCACTTCGCGTGTTCGCCTCTTTGACTTTCGCGATAACTATATTTACAAGCAGTTCAACTTGTTACTAATTGCAGCGACCAAAATATGCGCCTTTTTGTTTTGGTCAATTACCTTAAATCGCTATTGTCATGAAAACAAACGGTCATCGAAATCACAGTGCAGCCATCCTGATGGCCATCTTATGTATGCTCTCATGCAGCCTGAAAGCTCCCGGTCAAAACCAATACCGGGTTTATCGGGGCGAGCGCCCTGCCATTGATGTGCAAGGGTTAAGTCCGGATGCGTATGAGCAGGGCGTCATGAAAATAAAGCTGAAAGCGGTATTGGTGTCAGAAAATGACCAGCCTGCCATCAAAATGCAGGACGGAGTCGTAATCTTTGGTATACCCTCATTGGATGCGCTAAACCGCCGGTTCGGGGTGCGGGGCTTCAGCAGGACTTTCGAATCAAAGGCCTTTTCGGCTGCTTTTAAAGAAAGGCACCGGGCATGGGGCTTTCACCAGTGGTTTACCCTGACGGTTGACCAGGTGACCGACATCAGGGCGATGGTGAAGGCGTATGCTGCCCTCGAAGCGGTGGAATGTGCCGAACCTGTTTACAGAAAACGCCTGATTGCCAATGTAAACGATGCTGAGCCAGTGAAAAACATGCCAAAAAACAACAGGGGATGGACACCCAATGACCCCAGGTTTAACGAACAGTGGCATTACCACAATACAGGCCAGGGAAACGGCACGCCCGATGCCGACATCGACTTACCCGAAGCCTGGGACATCGAAAAGGGCAACAGCGACCTGATTGTGGCCGTGGTGGATCAGGGAATACAGTTTAACCACCCCGACATTGCCGCAAATATGTGGTCCGGTGTGGGTTACAACTTCGTGAACGACAACAGCACCATAGTGCCCGGCGACCATGGCACCCATGTGGCAGGAACAATTGCAGCAGTCAACAACAATGGCATGGGGGTTGCAGGCATTGCCGGTGGCAGTGGCACGGGCAATGGTGTCAGGCTGATGTCGGCGCAGGTGTTTACAGCTTCAGGCAGCGGCGGCTTTGACCTGGCGCCTGTGTGGGCAGCCGATGAGGGTGCATCCATATCACAAAACAGCTGGGGTTATACCGAAGTTGGCGTGTATGAACAGAGTACACTCGATGCCATCGACTACTTCAATGCCAACGGAGGCGGAGATGCCCTGTTGGGAGGCGGGATCACCATCTATGCTGCCGGAAATGACGGCACCGAAGGCCAGTGGTATCCCGGCTGCTATTCAGGTTGCTTTTCTGTAGCGGCAACAAACAACCAGGACATCAAGGCATGGTATTCTAATTTTGGTTCCTGGGTTGACATCAGCGCGCCCGGTGGCGAAACGAACACAGTGGAGTCATACGGCGTGCTGAGCACCCTGAATGGCAATACCTATGGTTATTACCAGGGAACATCGATGGCCTGCCCGCACACCTCAGGGGTGGCCGCACTGGTCGTCAGCCTGGCCTATGGCGAACTGAGTCCGGCCGACCTGACTGCCATCCTGCAAGGCTCAACAGATGACATCTATCCAATCAATCCCGGTTTTACCGGAAAACTTGGTTCAGGCCGGTTGAACGCCTTCAATGCCTTAACCGAAGCGCAGAACTACCTGAATGGGGTGAGGAACCCAACAGCCTTCGATGCAGAGGCTGTTGATTCACAGCAGATAAGTCTCAGCTGGGTGCCCAATAGCGACAACAATGCTGTGATGCTGGCCTGGTCGCCTGACGGGACCTTTGGCAACCCTGTCGAGGGCAACAGCTACAACCCGGGCGATCAGCTGCCCGGTGGTGGCACAGTGCTCTACAAAGGCAATAACACCACCTACCTGCACGGTGCACTGAACCCGGCGACAACTTATTACTACCGGGCCTGGTCCTACAATGCAGCTTACCAGTATTCGACTGGCAAAAGCGCTGATGCGGCAACAAGTTGCGCTCCCTTCAGCCTGCCCTTTTCACAAAGTTTCGAAGGAAGCAGCTTGCCTCAATGCTGGAGCCAGCAAGCCATCAGCGGCAGCCTGAGCTGGATACCTGGTGCGGGTAATGGTGGAATTAACCCGCCAAACGCACACCAGGGAAACACCGACATCTATGTAAAAACCACCGAAACTCCGCTTGATGGTTACACAACCCGGCTCATATCGCCGCAGCTGCTCCTGGCAGGTGAAGGCAATGTGCAGCTGAAATTCTGGTATGCCAACGCCCGACGCACCTACATCATCTGGACCTACCAGGATGTATTGAGCGTGTATTACAAAACTGCCGCCGGAGGCAGCTGGAATCTGCTCGAAACCTTCAGCGCCAACATCACCGACTGGACCGAAGCCACCATCAGCCTGCCAAACCTGACCAACGATTATTACCTTGCTTTTGAGAGCGTTGCCTATGGCGGGCATGGTGTTTGCCTCGACCAGGTGTCGGTCAGTGGGAGCGGTGGCGGGAACACCTATACGATTCAGGCTTCTGCAGGCACTAACGGCACGATCAGCCCATCAGGGAATGTGGTGGTGGCTGAGGGAGCAAGCCAGGCCTTTCAGGTAGATGCCACAGGCGGATACGCCATCGCTGATTTGCTTGTCGACAATGTAACCGTGGGTGCTGCCATTGGTCAGGCATCGTACACCTATACCTTCCAGAATGTTACACAAAACCACAGCATCGCGGCAAGCTTTTCACAGGGCGGATATACGGTGCAGCTGTCCGTGAATCCTTCAGGTGCAGGAACGGTGAGTGGGGCAGGGGTTTATCCTGCAGGCTCACAGGTGAGCGCCATCGCCACGGCAAACAGCGGCTATGTGTTTGACCGCTGGACACAGAACGGATCAACAATCAGTACCGACAACCCTTATGTGTTTACACTTACCGGAAACATTTCGCTGGTGGCCGAGTTTGCCGAACAGCAGGGCGGCTACCTCATCGCAGCGGCCGTGGAGCCTGCGAACGGAGGAACGGTCACAGGAACAGGCAATTATTACTTTATGCAGTACGCTACTCTGACCGCCATTCCTGCCGAAAACTTCCATTTTGTGGCATGGAAAGATAACGGCCTGACCATAACCTCTGCAAACCCCTTTAGCTTTGTCGTTGTGCAAAACAGAACCGTAACGGCAGTTTTTGCACCCAATTCGGCCACACCCGAACATTACCGTTACCAGGTACGCGTATTCCCGAATCCGGCAGGGAGCAAAGTAATCATGGAGTTCACAACAGAAACCATGGTTCGCATAACAGCTGTCGATGGCAGGATAATGTATGCATTCATTGCAGGGCAGGGGCGGACAGAACAGGATGTTTCGGGCTTTGCACCCGGTGTTTATGTGGTAATTGCCCGGGATAAAGACAAAACGGCATATGGCCGGTTTGTGAAGCAATGACGCCACGTGCACAAGCATGCAACCACAGCTTTTCGTTAGTGTTTTCCCAGGCGATTCACTGATACAGGCTAATACAGTCGATGGTATTCTGTAAATCGGCTTGTTGGAGACCATAGTGAAAGGACTTGAAGTGAATTTTATTGATTTATTAACAGATAGTAAATCAAACACTTAATCTTATTTTCCCAGGATTAATTAGATTCACTACAAATTATCCGGACCATTGGCCGGTACAGGGCTTAATGCCTAACTTTGGCAATTCTAACAGCAATTAAGTTAACCTGACATGAATATCATTGAGAAAATCATAGCCAACCACTCCAAATACGAGGTGGTAAAACCGGGCGATATCGTCGATATCGTTATAGATGCCCGCGCCGCGCGCGATTTTGGCGGACCCAATGTGGTTAAAACACTCGAAGACCACAGCCTGAGCATTCACGATGCGTCGAAGACCTTTTTTACCTTCGACACCAACCCGACAGGAAGCGACCAGAAATACGCTGTTAATCAACAGCTGGTGCGACTTTTTGCGCGTAAGCATAACCTGAAGGTGTACGACATTGACAAAGGCATCGGTACGCACCTGATGATGTCGGAAGGGCTTGCCTGGCCCGGCTCTACCGCTGTAACCACCGATTCTCATGCCAACATCCTTGGGGCCATCGGGGCCTTCGGTCAGGGCATGGGCGACCAGGATATTGCTGCCGCCTTCCACAGGGGTGCAGTCTGGTTCAAGGTGCCGCCTTCAGTGAAAATTAATCTGCATAGTCACCGGCCGGCAAGGCTGAGCGCAAAGGACATTGTACTGAACCTGCTGAACCGCTTTGGAGCCAACGACTTACTCGGTTATTCCGTTGAGTTTTATGGTGATGAGGTTGACAGGCTGAGCCTTGATGAACGCATTACCATCGCCTCCATGGGCACCGAGATGGGGGTGATCATCCTATTGTTTCCTCCCAACGATGAGGTGATGCAATACTGCGAAGAACGCACCGGCCGCACCCTGCCCCGCATCACCGCCGATGCTGATGCCAGATACGACAAGGTTTTCGATATCGACATCAGTACCTTCGTACCCATGGTGAGCCGTCCGGGCAAGCCACACGATGCCATTGCCATCAAAGAGGCAGGTAAGGTCAAGATTGATTCAGCATTTATCGGAAGCTGCACCAACGGCCGCATTGAAGACCTGCGTATCGCAGGAAGGATATTAAAAGGCAGGAAGGTGGCACCGGGAGTGGTACTGAAGATCGTGCCTTCGACGGACGAGGTCTGGCAGCAATGCATGGACGAAGGCTTGCTGCGCATCTTCAAGGATGCCGGTGCGCTGGTCTCCAATGCAGGCTGTGCGGGCTGTGCGGCCGGACAAGTCGGGCAAAACGGTCCGGGCGAAATCACCATCAGCACAGGAAACCGCAACTTCCCGGGGAAACAGGGAAAAGGCTTTGTTTATTTGGCTTCGCCGGCAGTAGTGGCTGCATCGGCCCTGGCAGGCTATATCACCACCGAAGATGAAATTCCTGCCAGTCCGGCCCTGTTCGAAAAAGGCAGTGGCTATGTGCAGGACGGACTTGCTGCCAAAGAAAAGCAGGCGACAGAAAAACCAACCGTCATTGAGGGCAGGGCGTGGTTTATCAAAGAAGACAATATCGATACCGACATGATCTTCCACAACCGCTACCTGGCGATCACCGATATCAAGGAAATGGGGCAATACACCTTCGATAACCTGCAGGGTTACGAGGATTTCAGCAAGAAAGCCAAGGCCGGCGACATCGTTGTTGTGCAGAAGAATTTCGGCAGCGGCAGCTCGCGCCAGCAGGCTGTCGATTGCTTTATTTCGTTGGGCGTGCAGGCCGTGATTGCCGAGTCGTTTGGCGCCATCTACGAGCGGAATGCCATCAACGCCGCCTTCCCGATCATGACCTACAGCAACATCGACGAACTTCAACTTATTGAAGGTGATACCATCAGGATTGATTTTGAAAAAGGACTGATTGAAAACCTGAGCAGGAAAACCAGCGTGCAGGCAAATCCCTTTGCCGACGTACAACTCGAGATTTACCAGCAGGGCGGATTGTTTTAAACTGGTTTACCTGAAATTTTACAGATCACCTCCCCGGAAAACCGGCGGAGGTGTTTTTTTTGTTACGCCTGTCAATACTCACAACAAACCAATAAACGGCCCACTGATGATGTCCGCCTTTAATGTTCTCCTGACGCCAATGCCGGCCGGCCTGATTAATGTAAGAATACCTGGTGGCGTGTTTAAACATTTTGTTAATTTTACGCAAACTACAATCCAGGGCGGCCTTCAGATATAAATCATATAGACGCAATGCGTGTACACACTCGTTGGCAACCATAAAAACAGACACACATTGAAAGTCGGATTAATTTTTCCAAATAAAGATAGAAAGGATAAAACTATACATGTCGGATTAGGATATATTGCTTCTTATGCAAGATTGCAACATCCAGACATCGAATTTTCATTGTTAGACACTAGAGTGGCTACAAAAAAAGAAATAAGAAAGTTTTATCAAACAGATTTTGATTTGTTTGGCATTACAGTTTTATCACCAGTTTATCATGAGGTCATTGAAGTTTTTGAATTGATACGTTCAATTAAACCTAATACTCCAATTTGTTTAGGAGGAGCCTATGTGACAACTATAATGGAGGAGGTTTTTGAGGATACTCCAGCAGATTTTGCAATATATGGAGAAGGAGAAATAACATTTTCACATTTAATAAGCTATTTAAAAGGTAAAGTTCCAATAGAAAAGATTAATGGAATAATGCATAAAAAAGGTGGAGCAGTAATAACTAATCCACCGCGAGAACAAATAAAAGATTTAGATTCAATACCTTATCCAGCATATGAACTATACAAAATGGATAGATACCCCATGCACCGAATTGTTACAAGCAGAGGTTGTCCATATAAATGTGTGTTTTGTAATTCATCCTCTATTTGGTTAGGTAAATGGAGAAAGCGAGAACCTGAAAAAGTTGTTGAGGAAATAGAGTATTTATTAAAGAACTACAAAAAGAAAACATTCTTCTTTAATGACAATAGTTTTAATGTCGACTTAAAAAGAGTGGAACGTTTCTGTGAAATAATACTGGATAAAAAATTGAAATTTCTTTGGACAACACCAGTGCGAGTTGAAATAATAAATAAAGAAATTGCCCAGCTGATGAAAAAATCTGGCTGTTATAATGTTGGAATTGGGATTGAGTCAGCTAATAACTCAATTCTGAAAACAATTCAGAAAAAAAATACTATTGAAGCAGTTCAAAACGGTATTCGGATTTTTAAAGAAGCAGGAATTGAGGTGCTAGGGCAATTTGTAATTGGCAGTCCAGGAAATACATTAGAAACAGTTACAGAATCAATTGAATTTGCAAAAAAATCTGAGTTAGATTTCGTAATGTTTTATTCAATTTTACCTTTTAAAACAACGGCGCAGTGGGATTACGTATTAAAGGAAGGTAAGTTTTATAATAAGAAAATACATGAATATCATACTATGAAGCCAAGGATTGTATTTGAAACACCTGATTTTTCTTATTCAGACAGGTTAAAGGCAATTGACCTAGCAAAACAAGAGGGTTATTATTCTGATTCAAATGATAGAAGTAAAATATTTGATTTGGGAAAAGATATTGCAACTAGGGTTCAGCAGATTCTGCCTGATAAAATATCTCGTAATATTTATATGATAATGAAAAATGCTTACAGAAAAAAGATTTGGAATGACAAATTACGGTTGCCAACACGCAATAAAAAACATAGGGCGGAAAGTGCTAAAATTGAACGACATAACATATAATAAACGGCTTGGCAGCTTGATAGGTAGGTGCTTTGAAATGCCCTACGTTTCTTATTGCCATACGTTATGCACAAGCGGAAAAAAGACAGCGACACAGCAAATTGACAATGAAAAATGAATATTAAACTTGGAATGAAAAAAGAAACTGACAGGCATATAACCCGACACTCATTGCCGACCCGAATGTGTTTTAATTTTTTTTACCCACCGCACAAAAATTTTGAAATTCTTCCAACCCACATTGCACACGACTTGTCCCGATTAATCGGGATTGCCAAAGCCCCACAATCCAACGCTCCAACCAAAGCTTTGTCAAAGAGTGCAATTTTGCCTGCGCTTTTAGTACATTTGAAATTTAATTAAATATATGCCAAAGATTTACGACAATATTGAAAACCACCTTACACAAGGGTTAAATGAAACTTTAGAGGTTTCGCAAAGAACAGATTTTTGTGTAGGGTACTTCAATTTACGAGGATGGAAAGAAATTGCTGATAAAATAGATTCACTTACTGGCTCAAAAGTAACTGAAGAAAAAGACGAATATCATAGAATATGCAGATTGTTAGTTGGTATGCAAAAATTACCAGTTGACATACTTCGTGACTACTTTAAAGCCGATGAAGATTATATTCTTGACCAAAACGAAGCTGTAAAATTAAAAAAACGCTTAGCCCAGGAATTTAAAGACCAACTTACAATTGGAACTCCAACAGATGCAGACGAGAAAGCTTTAAGAAAGCTAAGTCAACAGATGAAAGATAAAAAAGTAGTTGTAAAGCTTCATCTACGATATCCTTTACATGCCAAACTGTATTTAGCGTATAGTGAAGATAAACGAGTACCGATAGTTGGTTTTTTAGGTAGTAGTAATTTGACTCTAGCTGGGCTTGCTAAGCAAGGAGAATTGAATGTTGATGTATTAGACCAGGATGCAGCCAAAAAACTTTCAAAATGGTTTAATGATCGTTGGAAAGACCGTTGGTGCATAGATATTACAGAAGAACTTATTGAAATTATTGATAATAGTTGGGCAGCGGACCGTTTAGTTTCTCCATATCATATTTACTTAAAAATGGCTTATCATCTTTCACAAGAAGCGAGAGCCGGATTAAATGAATTTAAAATCCCTACGGTATTTAGAAAAGAACTATTAACATTTCAACAGGCAGCCGTTCTTATTGCAGCAAAAAAATTGAATAGTCGTGAAGGTGTTTTTATTGGAGATGTTGTTGGTTTAGGAAAGACAATTACTGCTTGTGCTTTAGCAAAAATATTTGAAGAAGATTTTTTCTTTTCAACACTTGTTATTTGTCCACCAAATCTAAAAACGATGTGGGCAGGTTATATCAACAGATATGATTTAAAAGCTAATGTAATTTCAATTGGTGAAGTTCAACGTAAACTACCAGATTTAAGAAGGTATAAACTTGTAATAATAGATGAAAGCCATAATTTACGTAACGATCAAGGCAGTCGCTACCGTTCAATAAAAGCATATCTTGAAGAAAACGACAGCAAGGTAATTTTACTTTCAGCAACTCCTTATAATAAATCTTATCTGGATTTGTCAAATCAACTAAGGCTTTTTATACCAGACGACAAAGATTTGGGTATAAGTCCGGAGAACTACATTAACAATATTGGCGGACAAGTTCAATTTTCAGCACAGCATACAGAAACTTTTATCAGGAGTATCAAAGCTTTTGAAAAAAGCCATTATGCGGACGATTGGCGTGAATTAATGAGACTTTATCTTGTTAGAAGAACCCGAAGTTTCATAAAAGAAAATTATGCCGAATTCGATCCAGATAAAAACCGAAAATATTTAACATTTTCAGATGGAACACGGTCATATTTCCCGGACAGAATTCCAAAAAAAGTTGAGTTCGATTTTGATCCGAATAATCCGAAAGATCAATATGCAAAATTATATTCCCAAACAGTTGTTGATACTATAAACGGTCTTGATTTGCCCCGTTACGGTTTAGGAAATTATATTTTTCAAAAACCAGCTATCAAACCTACAAAAGAAGAAGAAGTAATAATTGCAAACCTATCCCGTGCCGGCAAACGGTTAATGGGATTTTGCAGGACAAATCTTTTCAAAAGGCTTGAAAGTAGTGGTTTTTCTTTTCTAATTTCTTTGAGCAGGCATATTTTGCGGAATTATGTTTTTTTCTATGCTATTCAGAATAATTTGCCTGTTCCGATAGGTAAAAACATTTCACAAAACCTTGATGATTTTTTAGAGGATAATGATACCGATAATAATGGAGAAGAAGAAAACAATATCAGTTTTATTCTTGATGAAAAAGTGTATTTGAAAAATGCTTCTAAGGTTTACGACCTTTATTCAAGCAGTAAGTTTAAACATCAATTCGATTGGATAAGAAGTGAGTTTTTTGCTCCTGCTTTACTCAAGCAACTTGCAACGGACTGTAATGATATTATCAAGATTCTAAAAATCGGCCAAGACTGGAATGTGAATGAAGATAGAAAGCTAAATGCTTTGTACAAGTTATTATCTGAAAAACACAAGTCTGAAAAAGTTTTGATATTTACTCAATTTGCAGATACTGCCTACTATTTATCAGAACATTTAAAAAACCGAAACCTTGAGAATTTGGAGCATGTTACCGGAGATAGTGAGAACCCGACTGCTTTAGCACAGCGTTTTAGCCCTTTAAGTAATAAGATTCCTGTTTCAAAGAATGATATCAGGGTTTTAGTATCGACAGATGTACTGAGTGAAGGTCAGAATCTGCAAGATGCTCATATTATTTTGAATTATGATTTGCCCTGGGCAATAATAAGATTGATTCAGCGTGCCGGACGTGTTGACCGTATCGGGCAGAAAGCAGATGAAATAATTTGCTACTCATTTTTGCCGGAAGATGGGATTGAACAAATTATCAATCTTCGTCACAGACTTACAAATAGAATCCGACAAAACGCTGAAGTGGTTGGCTCTGATGAAGTTTTCTTTGATGGAGACCCAATAAACATTGAAGATTTGTATAATGAAAAATCGGGAATATTAGATGAAGAAGATGGTGACAGTGAAATTGATTTGGCTTCTTTTGCTTTTCAAATCTGGAAAAATGCAACTGATGAAACTCCCGAATTGAAAAAAACAATACCTAATCTTCCAAATGTCATTTACGCTACAAAACAGAACCAGTTAAGTGTTGAGAAAGAAGGCGTAATTGTTTATACACGAACCTATGATGAAAATGATGTACTTGCATGGGTTAACAACAAAGGAGAAATCATAACTCAATCGCAATTGACCATATTAAAAGCTGCTGCTTGCAATTCTGACGTTGAGCCTTGCTATAAAATTTCAAAACATCATGAACTTGTTAAAAAGGGCATTGAATATATTCGGGATGATGAAAAAAACACTGGCGGTTCTCTTGGGAAGAAAACAGGGGCAAAATATAGGGTTTATATGCGTCTTGACAGGTATTGCAAAGAATATGAGAATACTTTATTTGTAAATGATGCATTAAAAAAATCTGTTGATGATATTTACAAATATCCTTTTAAAGAGTTTGCACGAGAAACATTAAACCGTCAACTTAAAGCAGGTATATCAGATGAAGACCTTGTTAATTTGGTGGTTTCTTTACGTGAGGAAGATAAACTTTGCATTGTAAATATTGACGAAATGCCGAACAAGGAACCTCAGATAATTTGTTCTTTAGGGCTTATAAATAAATAATTATGGCAATAACTAAACAAGATTTTTCCGGCTACATTAAACAGTATAAATTTCGTGAGTTGTTTAATGAAATGGGCTGGAATAACGATAAAACAAAGCAACCTATTATTGTTGATGATATTACATTTACACTTCAGGCAGTAGCAGAGAAAAGCGGTTTTAAAATTCTTCTATGCAATCCAACCGAGAAAGGATTAATACCGGATTATAATATCCGTAAGAAAATTGAAACTAAAGTAACCAAGCTGTTTCAGGAACATTTAATAATCTTCTGCGATGCAAAGAACCAGGAGCAAATCTGGCAATTGGTTGTAAGGCAATCAGGTAAACCAACTAAAGTTACCGAAACACGTTATCATATTTCAAAAGACCCTGAATTATTATACCAAAGGGCTTCGGGTATTTTCTTTGAGATGGACGAAGAAGATAAAATCACCATTGTGGACGTAAAGGGTAGAATGACCGAAAACTTCCATGCAAATGCTGATAAAGTTACCAAAGCTTTTTACGACAAATTTAAGAAAGAACATACCTCCTTTCTTGGTTTTATCAAAGGCATAAATGAAAAGGTCAATCAGGAATGGTATGCTTCATTAATGTTGAACCGCTTAATGTTTTGCTATTTTATTCAGAAAAAGGGATTTCTTGACAACAACAAAAACTATTTGCGCGACAAATTAAAAGCAAGCCAGGAAAAGAAAGGGAATAATAAGTTTTATTCATTTTACAGGGATTTCTTGTTGGTGTTGTTTCATCAGGGCTTAAATGAAGCAAAGCAAAAGGATGAAGTAAAAATTGAAATTGGCAAAATCCCCTATCTCAATGGTGGTTTGTTTGATGAGCATGAATTGGAGAAAATGTACAAAGCCATTGACATTGAAGACAAAGCATTTGAACGGATTTTTGATTTTTTCGACCAGTACGAATGGCATCTCGATACACGAATAACCGCTTCAGGAAAGGATATTAACCCTGATGTAATTGGTTATATTTTTGAAAAGTATATCAATGACAGGGCAAATATGGGTGCTTATTACACCAAGGAAGATATTACCGATTATATAAGTAAAAATTGCATTCTTCCTTATCTGTACGATGAAACAAAACGGCAATATCCGAAAGCATTTTCAAACGATGGCGAAATATGGGAATCAGTAAAACAAAGCAATGACAATTATATTTACGAGGCAGTAAAAAAAGGTTTGGACGAACAATTACCTCCTGAAATTGCGGACGGGATTAAAGATGTAAGTAAGCGTACAGAATGGAACAAATCTGCACCAACAGAATTTGCCTTGTCAACTGAAATTTGGCGTGAAGTGGTTGACCGCAGAAACCGATATTCAGAAATAAAAAATAAAATTGACAAAGGCGAAATCAAAGCCATTAACGATTTTATCACCTACAACCTGAATATTCGCCAGTTTACACAGGATACGGTTGAAAATACAAATGATCCTGAATTTCTGAAACACTTTTACAAATCACTCAACAACGTTACCATTATTGACCCAACCTGCGGTTCCGGTGCTTTTCTATTCGCAGCCATGAATATTCTTGAACCGCTTTATGAGAGTTGCATTCAACGCATGGAAAATTTTGTTTCCGAAGCTGTAAAAGGGAAATTCAAGTTTTTTGAAGAAGTTTTGGAACAGGTGAAAAGCCCTGAGCACCCTAACCTGAGTTACTTCATTTTTAAAAGCATCATACTAAGAAACCTTTACGGAGTGGATATAATGAAGGAAGCAGTTGAAATTGCGAAACTCCGTTTATTCTTAAAATTAGTTGCAACGGTTGAAGTTGATTACCGAAAACCTAATTTGGGTTTAGAACCTTTGCCGGATATTGATTTTAATATAAGGGCTGGTAATACTTTAGTAGGTTTTGCAACCGAAACCGAACTGGAAAAATCACTGATTGAAGATTTGCTGGGTTCTATTGTAAAAAACGAAATTGAAGAAAAATGCGATATTGTTGCCCGTGCTTTTACCCGCTACAAAGAAATACAATTGGGCGATGGCGATGACTATAAGGAATTTAAGAAAGCAAAAGAGGAACTGAATAAACGACTTAAAGAACTGAACCACGAACTCAACCTTTTATTACACAAACAGGCAGCAGCAATCAAATATGACACATGGTTGCAAACCCACCAACCTTTTCATTGGTTTGCTGAGTTTTATGAAATATTACATGATAAAGGTGGTTTTGATATAGTGATTGGGAATCCGCCTTATGTTGTTTATTCAGATACGTCATTTGAATATAAATTGAAGGATTTTATTACACTTGAATGTAAGGACCTATATGCTTATATAATTGAACGTTCAACAAGAATAATCAATAATAAAGGTTCTATTGGTATGATTGTTCCAATCTCAATTGTTAGCACTGACGGATTTTCAAGTTTAAGGAATGTTTTAGATAGACAACTCAATAATTTATGGTATAGTTCATATTCGATGCGCCCAGCAAAGTTATTTGATGGAGTTGAAAAACATCTTTCTATTTTTATTTCCAATAAAGGATTGGATAAAAATTTATATTCTACAAAGTATTACAGATGGAATTCAGAATATAGGGAATTTCTTTTCGAGTTTATCAAATATACGCCTATTGATAAAACTTTATTTCATAATGAATCAATTCCTAAAGTCAGTACAACATACGAAACAAGTATTATTAAAAAATTGAAATCGAATAAATCTATCAGCAATTATACTCATTCAAAAAGTAGATATATTGAGCTGGTCTAGTTTGCCTGGACAACTTTTTGACAAATTTAAGTTAATGATTTCATACAGCCCAGGCTTGGCTGGCAAAGTTATTCTGAAATTTTCCGGAGACCCTGGTAAGGAAGTCTCAAGGAT